>Ga0115008_10000025_pt1 | contig 83998 bp, 65 predicted proteins | sample FraStrMetagenome_FD_87164 | JGI IMG/M metagenome (GOLD analysis project Ga0115008, IMG submission 87164) | Marine eukaryotic phytoplankton communities from Arctic Ocean - Fram Strait ARC3M Metagenome | ecosystem: Environmental > Aquatic > Marine > Oceanic | place: Fram Strait | collected... | reverse complement strand
TTTATGTTCCGCATTATAATTACTTGTAGTGGTATTTAAATCAGTTACAAAGTTAGACTCTATTGCAATTTTAGCGTGTTCGTGACCCTTAACCGCTGCCTTTTCATCCTGTTTTTTTTGGGAAACTTGTTTTATGTGGGCGGCTCGTCCCGCTTTTAATAACTGTGTAGTCTTCACCTCCATAGCCTGTATTCTTTCATACTCCGCCGCAGGTACGATTTCGGTTGTATTTATTTCTCCCCATGCACCACCGTGTAAGGTTGATATGGGACACTGTTTGTCGGATGGACATGCATCAGGACCTGGATCCGAACCGCATTTACTTATACGACACCCATGTCTTGAGTACGAAAATCTTTTACAATTAGTTAGTTTATTACATGCTTTGGCACAACTGGTCATATTATTGGGCCCTCTGGCAATGGTGTAATGCCAATCACATATACCTTTACCCTTTGTTATATAACTACCACTCATTCTGTTATAATAATTAAATGTTTTAAATTTAACTGACACATTTGTTATACGAACTCATAACTTTCTCTATTATAATTCCCCCTACCTTTGGAATTGTTATTATTGAGCATTATATAAAATAATATCATTTGTCGCATGTAGTTGGGGGAGGGGAATCGACATTAGTTATATTTGGTTTCCAGTTATATTTATTGAAGTATATATAATTTCGTTTAGTAAATACATAATAGTTTATACCCAATACTAGAACTAATCCTATAATAAACATCAGGCACAATACGATACCAGTTCTCTTCGTCATATGCCCGGTTTTAACAAATAAACCCGTTAATAGACTTAATATTGAATAGGCGGTTATGTGTTTCCATATAAAAATGTAGTAATTTTTTTTTCTATAGTCGTTCTCACGTATCTGAAAGACCTTATTTTCCGACATTATATCGTCGTTAATTTTGGAGTGCGCCGTATTATTTAACCCGTCGCGCCGAACAGTTTGTTTCTCCAATAAGTTGTTTAATATTTCATTGGTTTTTTGGGATTCCATTAGTTCCGAATTTTTATTGTATCGTTCTTCCTTCGCGTCGAACAATAATTGCATTAGCTCGCGACGAACATTTACCAAATCTTTCATCTCGTTTTCAGGGACCGCTAGCATTTGGTCGTCATGTTTCAACATGAAGTGTTCATTGATGGTTTGACTTAATAATCCCTCGATTTGTGCTATTTTAAGTGGACTACCCTTTAACATATTAATTATTAATATATTAAAAGAAATTAAATTATTTCTAATTGGTTAATAAATACCCAAAATACCCTATAAGTATCACGTTGCATAACACCAATAACACAAGCAGTACCTTTCTATATCGATTTCGTTCAGCTGAAAATTCATTTTGGCGTCTTCGTGAAATCAATTTTAATTGGATACCCTCTAAATCCCGATCCTGTCTTTGGAGTTTTTTATTCCTGGCTAAAATAACAGCGCGTTTTGAATCCACCGCTTGAGTGTGTTGTCGCAAGCGACCATCAGTGGTTTCAATATTTGCTTTTAATTCATTTAAAATACTTGCAATTTTCAATTTTAAAATTTCCAATTTAGCAGCAGCATCCTCCGCAAGTTTGGTGGCCGGTATAACTTTTGTTGTCGTAACAGTTTTTTTATGAAATATAGACTCTAAGGTATCGCTGCCATTTTTCCCTGGCAAAGTAATATTGAATGGGGTGGTCGGGACAACGGACTTTAATTCGCCGTTATTGGTTATTCCAACACACGATGACCCCATTGCTGTGCATTTTGGAGCTAATACCTTCTGCAAATAGTCCATATCACATACGCCCGCGCAGGGTGATGTAAACCCTGGGTCAGGGGTGCTTGCGACCCCTGATTCTCCAACCCAATCATATTCTGGAATTTTGAGTTCTGTCTCTACTTTTCTTTCGTTCTTGTTACTTGAAAATTTATAGCTTAGATATTGCTGATATAGTTCGTAATATTCGTCCAAAAGACCGGTGTACGTATTGCGTAATTCTTCTATGTTGGTGCTCCTCTGAAGAGTGTAGCTTTTAACTGGCATTAATATAATCATACATAATTTTATTAACTCCAAATGTTGTTTATTTCACGTAGCGATATCGAATAATATCCGCATTATTTTCATCTACATAGGCCTTCAACAGCTTTCGTCTGTCAATGTTAGATTTTTTTTTATGGATCACTTTGGTTTCAATTAAAAATTTTTCTAATGACACTTCTTTAGTGCTAAGTTTTTTAGCCGTTGCATTATATTGGATTTCATATGTCATTCTGGCTTTTTTAACGATTTTAATAATATCGTCCTTCTTAAAATTATAATATTTGACGATTGGGTCGTTTGGCAATAATAGTGGTAGTTGCGATTTACATAATATATTATATTTGGTTAGCACCTCGCGGGCCTCATCATGACTCAATTTAATATGTATAGGGACTAAACTATATTCAGTAGGATTCATTAAGAGAACCTTGGAGTGAAATATTTGAACATTAAAATTCCCTCGCGTTTCAAGTTTTTTTATAATCGAACTGACCCTTTTTTTTAAAATAAGAATAATTGTAGTTTTTGCATGCTGTTTTTGAATTTCTTCGACAATGCCCTGTAAGTAAGATACCTTGGTTTTAGTCATATTAATAAACCTTATGAAAATTTTTTCGTCATTGGCACGAGTCCCAATCATATTTAGAGTGTTATTATCCAATAAATAGTTAATATCTATTTGAGATAGCTTTTCATAGTCAGGTGAAAGTGAATAGCCCCTATCTCGGACCATTTGCTTACAAACACCCCATGCTTTGTGGAAATATCGGTCTTCTCCCATTTTGTATTATTTACGAATAATAGTTAATATTTAAATCAAAATTATTGAAATCCTTTATATTCCCCACCACAAGACCTGTTCAGTACCAGAATAGGTATAATTTATATTGTTTTCTATATTAGTAGCGGTTGGGTTATGGCGAAACCACATATGGCGGCGAATCGTCGTCGGAAGAATCACCTTCGGGTGAAACCACATATGGCGGCGAATCGTCGTCGGTTTCTTCTTGTAATGTTGGATCGCTGGTACCACCGGGATTTGCTGTTTCCCGGTAAGATTCTACCAATTTGGCACGTATAAATTCAAACACGTCGTGTTTGGCAGAAAATGTAATATAAGTATACATTAATCCCTTAATGCTAATAGATTCCCCTATTTCGTGGGTACAAATACGACTGTTTAACGTCGTAGCCTCCAAATTGGCTAATCTACTGGACTTCACCAAAAGTCGCTCGCTTATATATTCACCCACCTGTTCTTTTGATTTAATAACTGGTTTTTCACCTGTGAAATTGAAACTGACACTATTCAAACTGGTTGCCAAATATTGATATATTGTGTTGCAATTCGAATTTTCGGAGGCGGTGTCATTCGCATGCGGAATACCTCCAAATATAAGGGAACTTAATTGTTGGGAATTAGTCAATACACCACCCAATAACGAATATTGTTTCCTGCTTTCTCGCAACTCTCGGGCCCGTATACTATCCCCAGTGTTAGTGCTGATGTACCGCTCATGCTCTTCATTTAACACCTGGGAGCATAAACCAATTTCCACACTAAGGGCTTTCAATAATTTATCGTCCGACCCCGTGCCGACAACACCGTCTGATTCCTGGGCGGAATCGACGCGCATGCGTATCACACCAGTATCAATGATAAAGATGTTCGCCTTTGAATTATCGGCACCAAATGCGAAATCGTATGGTACAAAAAGATGCTCATACCATAGTTGGAACGGATGTGTAAAATCCTTTAACATTATAATTGGTTTCCTATAAGCTAAACTATACGTCAATAAGTGATCGCTTCCAAAAGCGTCTATATAAACTATAGCATTGGCGGTAATAGTTGAGAACACTCCAAACCCATTAGCTGAGGTCAACGTCTTTCTGGATTTAAATTCATATTCTTTTTGAAGTTCAGGTTCAGCTAATAAACCCTTCTCCATCATTACCAGATTATTTTTCTCAAATCCATTGGCGACATCGATAATTTCTAAAGCGGGTCCTTGGGCGAATAGCTTCTTGAAAAACTCTCGCCGTGTTCCAACAAGCGCACGGACATTGTGCTCCTCTGGACCAACCGTGTTTACAAAAGTGACTAATTTATGCCCCGTCCGACCCACCACGTACGTATCAATAAAGGATATTTCAGCTTGTTGGATATTTTTTGCGATGATATACGAATGAATGTCTGGAATAGGAATATCACCAAATGTAATGGTTTCTCCAGATACACGACCGTGATACGCACTTAATATGGGAATCATTTTCTGTTCCAGAGCTAAACCATCGCCTTCAATACCGTAATTATCATTAACACCACCCCCCAAATGTCTCTGACCGAATACGGGGTGGACGACTTCCTCCGATCCGGCGGTATTAATTATTTTGACGATTGGCATTTCTAACACATTAATGATGCATTCGTTATCATTGACGCGGATTCGTTGTGGCGAATCTGATCGTGAGTGAATCAATAACTGTTCTATCATGTCCTTATATATATAGTAATGTGGGATCAGGTGACTTAGTACGTCACTTCCAACTAAAACACTATAGCAGGTATGGTTCATGGATTTTATAAAAATTGTATGATTAAGGGCGTCGGTGCGGGAATTTACACCGGGGGTGTATATAAGATTATCGAAAGCATCTAATTCAATTAAAACATTAGTCAATCCAGATTCCGTCTCACTGGATTGTATTCTGGTTAAAATTTCGTTGGTGAATTTGTGCTCATTATAATTAATGATTGGGGTAAAATTATACAAAACTTCATTCGAAATCTGTACATAAATCCCTACTTTAATATTCGAATATATGTATTCCAAAGTATTTTCTAAGGAGGTGTTGTCGATATTCTGATATATTGATAGGTCGCGTTTTTTCTCTAATATATCCCGAAATGATTCTGGAATAGAATAACAATTATTATCTTCATAGATATTGTTTATCTCACGAAGAGGTCCTACGGAATTCAGCCATTTATGGTCCTTTATATAATATCTGGGGACGTCAATTAAATTATTAATCTGGCGTAAATTGGCACAAATATGAAACGGTGCGACGATATTACGATAATCAGGATTCGCAATATAAATGGAGTAATTTAGGTGCGTGACTTCGTCCGCAGTTGGTAACAAGTTTGAACGATATACTTTTTTCTTAAACTGGGATCCTGGGACGCTAATCGGATAATATGCGAATGCCGATTGCAGTTCTACTTTCGGAAATTCGTCTATCTGCTTCATATCAACAACGCCAATGTCTGGATTTATTAAATTCTCCAGTTCAGCAGTTTTTTTAAAAACAAAATATCTATTTAAATCACTAAACGCCTTCATGGGTGGGTTTTTCCCCAAGGCAGCCTTTGCTTTGGAATGGTGTAAAATATTATCAAAGGTATCTGTTGGATACTCAAATTTGGACGACCCTGGGGAATTCTCCAAAGTAAATCCCATCATCTTGGCGAACGTAATAAGTAATGCGGGATTAACTAAAAATTCAGTATTTTCAGTACCAATCGAGTCTACAAATACAGTAATCTTTTTACCAAAACCATTTTCGAAACTGCTTGCCAGGGCACTTAATGCCGAATGTGATTTTATGGACCATTCACCTTCATGCTGATACAACCCTTTATTTTGAAGTAATTTTTCAAGTACGCGACACCCGTCAAAGGTAGTAACAACTATATACCCACCAAGCTTTAATGTTTTGGAGCAATTTGTAAAAAAGTTACGTAGACGCTCCTGTCGATCAAATAAGTAGTGTATCGAAAAGAACATGACCGCCGTCCCAAATTTTAACTGCTTCATATTAATGGATGAATATTCATTTAATGGTATATACCGCGTTAAGAAGGTTTGTAATTGTTGGCTATATTTAGGATCTACCAAATCGAAGGAGCGAGTTTTTTGATTAATGGTCCCTTGTGATATAAAGGCATCTATAGGTGCATCTTCTAAATTTAGCAATTTTGACGAATCTCCAACAATAAATTCGATTTTACTTTTGCGTGCCCATTCTCTCTGACGACTATTAGTTTTAATTCCATTTCTCAGATTATCAAGGCGTTTCAGGGCTCCATCCTTATCGGCGTAATAGCTACCTTCAGTCGAATCGCTGGAGGACCGTTCAATGTTTTCACTTGATATGTCAATTCCTAAAATGATTTTATAGTCCGCCGAGTACCATTTATGTAAATCACCCCCGACGCCGACCGAAAAATCAATTAGCGACGATGCTCTGGTTGTCCAATAGTCATCCAACGCCATTTGCGTTTTCTCGTCCATCGATTTATAGTCTGGATAATGGGTATAGCCCGACCGAATATTCGAAGCTGTGTGCAATAACAATGAGCGCTTAATTTCATTATGATATTTACTTAGTGAGTTAGTAATTATTTCACCACGTTGAGTATATTCCAACAGGTGCTTATCGCTTTCGGTTAAAATAACTAAGCCATTATTTTTAAGAGCTATCGACTTCCACTTACGCAAGGTGCGGTCGCTGACCAATCTTGGAGCAATACCTATCGCCTCCATTTCCTGAATTAGCAATTTAAAGGCGTACGGCGCTTGGACGCACACAAATTCACTTTTGGAAGTTTCGGTTTGTTTTTTCTCAATATCGTTAGTAGATTCCTGGAGTCTGGATAATAAGCTAATACTTTGTTTCATAGCGTCGCCGGCTAAATCTTTATATATATTTCTCTTAGGATTTACTGCTGAAATTAGACCAGTTTTACACGAAATCCAAAATTGATATTTATCGGAACGCTCCATAAAGCTTTCTTTTAAGAAATCAGCTGCTCCATGCGACAAAATAGCGTCGCGTTCCATTTCGCCGATTCTACCACCACCGCCCGCAGCGCGACCACTAACTGGTTGTCTGGCCAGTGCAGTATTAGAGCCTTTACTACGCGATTGCTGCTTGTCAGAAACTTGGTGGGTAAGTCGTTGGTAAAAGGTAGGCCCAATAAAAAAATTAACTTTTAGCATTTCTCCAGTAATTCCAGAATACATAATTTCGTTCCCATTCTTTTCATACTGGAGTTTTTCTAAAATATTTCGCGTTTTGTCAATAATGCTTTCTGAATCACCACCTTCTTCCAGCATTTGAGTAAACGGTGCAATTTCACTTTCAAATCCGTTAATGGCGCACACTTTACCCAATAATAATTCTAAAAATTGCGCAATTGTCATTCGGCTGGGGAACGCGTGAGTATTAACAAGAATATCAGGGACAATACCGTCTTTAGTCCGTGGCATATCTTTCGCTGGTAAGACCATACCGATTGTTCCTTTCTGACCATGTCTGGAAGCAAATTTATCTCCTAATTCAGGGTCTTTATCCTTACGGATCCGAATTTTGCAATATTTCTGTCCCTCATTCCCTTTATTGATAAATACCCGGTCCACATAACCGTCTTCACCACGACGAACATAGTCGCTATTATCATATAAAATGTCATTGCCGTCGGCATCCTTTTCGTCGCTAATGACGCACTTACCAACAAGTATATCGTTCTCACTAACCTTTAAATTTTCGTCCATACGAATAACGCCGTTGTCTCCCAATTTACTATAATCCCCAGAATGCATATTCTTTACATTTGGGAAATATGTGGGGTTGCATATTTTTTCGATAATTTTACCATTATCCATTGTGTCGCGTTCGACATACGTTCTGAATTTAGTAGAACGGAATAGCCCGCGTTGTATAGCGTCCTTATTTAAAATAATACTGTCTTCCTGGTTATACCCCGAAAAGCACCCGATCGCAACAATTGCATTAATACCGTGTGGCAACTCGTCAGTGAATAAATATTTACTAAATTTACTTTTTACAATTGGTTTTTGAGGATAATGTAGTATTTGTCCTTTAATATCCATACGATTACGATAATTAGAAGCGTATAACCCCAAAGCCTGTTTACCTTGCGAAGCTGAAAATTGATTCCGCGGTGCCTGATTCATAGATAGACCTGGTATTAGTGTAGCTAATATACTTAAAATCAGCGTCGGGCTAATTTCACAGTAGTCATATTTATTAATGGTGCTTTTCAGGTCGGCGGGATTTAACGCGATTAACGAAGTATTCGACTCATTCGTATCAATATATTCTATTATCCCACCCATATTGCGTAAATATTGGACCAAATGTCCGTCAGGACCGTCCTTTCCCATATTTAGAAGATCGTCCGTTACATAGCATTTATCATCGGTATCACTTTGCATGATTTCGTTATTTAAACCGACTAAAAGCTGCGTCCAAGTTAAGCCCTCTTGGTGTTCTATTTGGGACATTATATTGTCTGTTAAATTGATCACATTTCCTTTTTCCACTATAAATACTGGTCTAATTCCTCGACCAGAATCGGTAGAAATACTTATAATATGATTTTGTTTATCCCACGAAATTGAAGTATATATATTGATATACCCGTTTCGTTTTAGTAACTTAAACACGGTGAAAAAATACGCTGGAGTTGCATTATAGCCCATAATACGCTCATTTAAAAAGACCCTGGTTTTTGGTAAATTACGGATATTTCGATCACGCCGTGTCTTAATATCAACAACTCCAAGTGAATATATTAGTCTGTCTAATAAAAATGAACTTGTTCCGGGTGTAATTAAGGCGGTTATCGCTAAATTTTTACGAATTCCAATATTTCCGCCATCTGGAGTTTCAGACGGACACATAATTCCCCACGAGGAACCGTGTAACGAATGTGGAGCACGAACCTTAGCACTTTTCGACAATGGAGTATTTATTCGGCGTAAATGGGATACAAAACCGATATAGCTGATCCGGGTAATATCTTGCACTACACCAGCTTTACATGGTGCGTCCTTTAAACCCCAGCAATTTTTGAAGGCGTACAACATACCGTCATTTATGATACTTCTATCTAATAATTGTGTCGGGACCAAGGAATTATTATACAAATTGTTATCAATTAGTTTATAAAAATCTTCATTCGTAATATTCTCGGTATTTATCGAACCGAATTTCTTACTATACCCAACCCTAACCACCTCCAATAATTTATTTTTAACTCTGAAATACAGATCACGGAAAATTTGCGACAACAAATAGCCTGATATGTCGATTCGCTTGTACATATAATTATCTCGGTCCGTCTCAGGTTCAATACCTAATAGAACATGGATAGCCTTCTGTACCATAAATCCGAGAAAGTGCCCTTTCTCAAGTAATCCCTGTCCGCAATGCGGTAGGAAATGATTTTTTAATATTTCCATTAAACATTTGTGTTTCATATTGTAGGTTTTCGGTGCGTCGCGCATGAAATTTTCATTAATCTGCTCCATTAAAAAATCCAGTGCGTCCTTTTGATTATTTATAATATAACTACTCTCATTGATGCTGGGAGTTAATATTTCGAGCATTTTGGAAAAATATTTCGAATAGGTCTGTTCCGTAAGACCGCTATTTTCATTGCAAATAACCTCGACAATTTCCTGGTCGCTATAGAATCCAAGTGCTCTGAACAATATAAATAATGGAATCTCTTTATCAATTAAAGGAATCTTAACGCGGATGGTATTATCAAAGGTAATCCGTTGTCGATCAACCCTTTCGTGTAATATACATACTCTGGTAATTCGCGCCGGGATAAATTTATTTTCGGCAGCAGAGCGAATATTAGCGATAACCTTATTTATCTGGTCATTTTTGAAATTAGCATAGATTTTATTATTAATATCTCGTTCCTGGGCGACGATAACCTTCTCCTTCCCGTCAATAATGAAATACCCACCTTGGTCGTGACGGCATTCCCCTACCTTCGTCAGCGATATATTCTTTAAGGTGTTCAAAGAACATTTTCGGGACCGAAGCATGATAGGTATGTTACCCAGGCTAATATTTGGGTAAAAACTAATGTTGCGATTCTCGTGTTGAAAGTGTAAGATACAGCGATTTCGCCGACCCTTGTTACTATAATCGACTGCATCTGGAGATGCAAAGGTTTTCTCCAATTCTTCCTCCGACTGTAGTAACTCGCTATTAATATTGGTATATTTATGGTGATCCCTGTAATTATTAATAATTTTCTCTACTATAAGGTCAACTCTTAGCTCGCTACGGTATGTTAAATTTTTTAGGCGAGCCTCGTTTGGATATAGGGTTTTTCGAAGAATCTTTTTAGCGTCGCCCTCGTCTTTAGTTTCTTGAATAATCGCCTTACCCATATAAATACCCTGGGCATTGTCATTAATATCAATTATTTTGGATTTATCAGAATTCCACACAGGAGTCGCCCCTACATAAATATTTATTTCGTGGCGATATTTTTCTATATCCCGATCGTATTCTTCTTGCAGCCGAATCCGTTTTTCGGTTGGATTACCATCAATCGATAAACTATATTTAGTTAAATGGGCGTCCAATTCAACATCCAATAAACTATCAATTTCAACACTACTCCCAAATTGCATACTAATGGGGTTAAATTGTCTTATAGTTTTCGGTATATTTTTTTCTAGAAACGTATTGTACGAATCTATCTGGTTTTTTGTAAGATAATTATCTGTAGATTTAAAATACGTGTCGATAATCTTCCAAATTTTATTATCCCAATTTGATTTAATCATTATAATATAAAAATAGAATATTTTTATATTAATAATATATCTAATGTATCATTAGAAAAACATCATACGGTTTATATTAATAATATATCTAATGTATCATTAGAAAAACATCATACAGTTTATATATATAGTACATTACTATGTAATTATAGTAACACACCTTGCAGTATATAAGTTAGCTGTTATACGTAACTGGACGATCTATGTGGTTAAGTAGAAAAAAAAAATGTTATTATATAATAAACCTATGGCACTGACCCTTCCCCAAATCTCTCAAGTATTATCTTTTATGCTCATATTCATGGTTTTCCAATTTATAATGACCTTCCACTTTTACTTTCAAATTCGAAATAAGGCTGGACCCAGAGGACCTAAGGGTGAGCGCGGGGCCAGGGGGCCTCGGACATAAATCTAAACCTCTAAATAGAATGATTTTTCTATAGTCTGGGTAATTTATTGGCAAAATGATACAGTATCAAAGGCATAACTTCTTTGATATTACTATTTATAAGGCTTCGTTCGGCTATAAGCTCTTGCAAGTTATTATTGGGTATGCCATTTTTATTACAATCTATAATTTCATATAGCGTTTCCATATATCGGTGGAGGTGTAGATCTGAATTTGACAATAATATTTCCATATTATTGGTATATTTACATTCTTGTGATTTTAAAAGTGCTTTATAATCAGTTAAAAATTGGATAGTTTCTTCTATACTATACAAGTGTTGTTCCATTATTTTAATTTAAATATTTAAAACTACATTATATATCGCACTATGTTTTTAAATACACAGAGTTTAAACAGTATCAAATATAATAGTAAGGTAGCGAAACGACTCCAAATCTATAATTCGGAATATTTAGAGAATTTAGTTTTTTATGGGCGAAGTGAACACTCCAAGCGCAATTTGATCTCGGGGCTTTTACATAAAATATCCAACGACGATATTATCCGCAATGTTAGAACCCATACAATAAAAATTAATAATAATAAAGTAACCATAAATTTTGTGGAATCACCGTATCATTTCGAATTGAATTTATACGAATATGGTTATTACGACAAGCATATTATTTGCGAATTCTTAAAATATTTACTAACTTATAAAAATATTGGCAAATTGCAATATAAGGTTATCGTATTGTTCCATATGGACAAGGTTTCTAAAAATGCTCAATTGGCTTTGCGACGGATTGTTGAAAAACAACATGCTGTGGGGAGATTTATACTGTGTTGTGAAAATATTAATCTTATCGATAAAGCATTGTTATCAAGATTTATTCATATACGCGTCCCAATACCGAAGCAAGAAGAAATCAAGGAACATATTGAGTTCACACTAAAATCCTATAATAAAAGTCATGACCCAAGCTTGGTCTCTAAAATACAACTCCTAGGTTGTGGAGACCCCTACAAAACCGATTTAGTTTTGCAGCATTATTTTATGAATGGTTGTGTCCAAAATAACCTCATAACCTGCGAGGATACTATTAAGCCTCTCGTGGATGAAATAAATAAACCAAATTTGAATTCCATGATCGTCATAAGAAAGATTATATATCGATATTTACTATTAAATTTAACACCCGTGAAGATATTTCACCTATTATTTAACTACTACCTTGATAGTCCTCTACTATCAGACACTAAAAAAACCGAATTTATTAATATCGCCTCGAGTCTGGACGGGTTTCATAATACGATAAAATATGATATTTTTATTTTGGAATGTTTTATTCTGAATATTAAGCTGATTTTATTGGATTAAAAATTCTAATCGACTAAATAGGGTTTGAAGTGTTCTAATAATGTTTTTTGGTTGTATATCGGTATTGTATGGGAATTCTGAATCGAGGCGCTTATTTATAGTCGTAAATATCTTTAAGAGTGCAATTACGTCGTCTGTATTTTTAATGCACGGGTAGTCAATCAGACTTGTTACATCTACCACTAAATTATTAGCAATATTAATATAGTCTTGGATTAAAAAGTTCATAATTTTAAAATTTTGTTTAACATTTAATTCTAACGTTATATTTTCCCAAAAAATAGCTTGGAGATATTTATGCATGTGGGCATGAGACTCGGCGTCGTAGTCTATATTTTTAACAATATAATGATTTAGTGTATTTTTCCAATCAGAATCTAAAATTTTCATCATGGTCAAAACCTTATTTAAAAATATATGTGTCTCAGTCGTATACTCCTGTTTTTCGACGTCAGTTAAATTATACCCGTCCATCTCTTTTAATGTTTGTTGATATCCGTTAAATATCTCGCATATAAAATTAAGTTGCATAATTTTATCATTATCCGCCCATTCCTTATACAACAATGAGAACGTTAAGGCTTTTTTAGCCATTTGTTCGAAATCTGGGGTATCCGACATTAATGATGCGTACAATATTTTAGCACTGTTCAATAATGTTAGTTCACTCTCAGATAGTGACTCTGATAAAAAATATTCAGGAAATGTACTTATTAGAATACCCTGCTCCAGTACCATATGTTCTTTATACAAAATTTTATACTGGGTAAAGAGTTTCGTCGTAAAAGAATCGAATGTCGACCAGATTTTCTTCAATTTAGGTAATAATTCTTCGATAGTATCCGTCTCAGTGAGCAGTGTCCATTCTGGTGTAGATTTTAATGTACTTAATGCATTTTTTAAATTCATTACATACTTTAATTATTTTAATTGTAATTAATTAACGAGGTTGTTAAGCTCGAACTAGTTTTTTTTGAGCTTTAATCTCTAAAACCCAACGTTCCTCCCATATTTTTCGCATCTGCGCTCGCGTACCAGGGGTCTTTGACTTGGTTTTAGATTTGATACTGGACTTCCCACCCCCAGTAAGACCAGGACCCTTAATGGTCGCTAAAAAGTTTAATTTTGACTTTTTATTGAAGAATAATTTATCACCATCCAACACATAGGACTTATCTGGTAGTGGGGTTTTCGGATAAAATTTTTTATATAGTGCCTTTTCTATTGGATTAGTTCGTGTAAGTCCTTCCCGCATTATATTATATAAATATATATATTTTAGGAGTCAATAATTAAAACGACGTTTCGCCGAAAATGATAGGTTGATAGTCTTCTATACCTTAATTTAGCATATAGTCCTGATCTTCAATCGTATTTATAAAGTATATATGCGATTCAACTGTATGGACCCTTTCTATATGGTTGGTGCAAAGACCGACGTCACCACTGGGTTTGGACGCAACAAACGTGCAGCCTTGATAATTATCACGGTATATTGTTGAATTTCTGTAATAAAACATTAAATCGCATTGAGCGCCACAATTTGTAACACCGTTTGTATCTATATTAATTGGCGACTGATTAATCCCTGTGCATTTTGTTGGCATTCAGTATAAATATATAATATAGGAACATATTAAATTGGTGATTATTTCTATACTTTCATTATAGACATTTGTACTAACAGTTGAAATACTATAAGTATGTATGACTATTTAATAATATAAATTACCAATATGTGCTATTAAGGTTAGCGCGGATCGGTTATACGTATACCTCCGTCAGCATCTATTGTGGCCCATTGTTGAGGATATTCAACAGTTATAAAACGTTCATCATCAGGATCTCCGAATGGCAAGTCCACCATAATTCTCTCACCCGGAACATCGCGCCCTCGTATATCATCAACCCAACCATTGGTCGGGGACCAATCTTGAGTCTCTTCGTCTTCCACTGCGGCTAAGCGTGCGGAAAGTGTGGGCGATATGCGTGAACAAGCCCGGTCGCAGCAGGGATCAACGTTAATAATCGTTAATATCAATACTTTCATCGATGCTACTTCATGGGAGTTATGACGGGGGATGAGGGAAGTAATTTGCCAGTCAGCAAGTGAACCTTCTGGTAATACCATCGCGGCAATAGTAGCTCCCATAAGGTAAAAATCCTCCAACGGGAAAAACGGACGTGCTACAAGAATCAGGTGAATAATATTCATAACAATTGAACAGTGAATATTTATAGTATCGTGTGGTGGCAAATGTGAATAAGTTTGCTGCCACCATTCTGGAACCGACGGGGTGTGCTCCGCGCTGAGATGGAGCGTGAATACCTCTTTTAACCATTTTTTTAGTCTATCCCCCTCAACAGGATTTATATGAAGAGCATCATTGAGGGCGCGGTGTAAACTTTCTGGGTACGACTCTTCAGTAGGGATATATAGCGCAGCCAGTTTCAATCCAATAGATGTTTCTACACATTGTGCCATAATGCGTAAAGCCTCCGTCTGGGCACTGGAATGATGCTCGCGAGTCTCCTCCCAAGTCTCCATGCGGTCCGGCGTGACTAATGAGGGGTGGATCTCCCACCTCTCCGCGGGCCCTCCCTCTCCGTCCAGGTGTGCCCCGCCACTCAAAACATTTAAATAATTTCTTAAAATACGTTTACCTAATTTTGATTTAATTTGAACTTGTGCCCCTGTTGTAGGATTTATAATTTTTGAATACATATAATATATATATATATATGTGATTTTAAATTGGTAAGTATATGTTCTTATATTCTATAATCCTTTCGTTACAAACAGGACAGTTGACTGGTGCCCCGTAGAGACGATATGTAGTATTACGTAACTCTCCACCAATCATTAGTGTTAAATAGTTTTGTAGGATTTTTACCAATACCACTATGAATATTGGTTAATTTTCCAGTATGTGGATTCGTAATAAAGGAATATATTATACTATTAAATCTATAGAAGCTCATTGATTTATAAAAATTTGATTTAATTTATCCAATCAGGTAATAAATTAATCGCCCACTCACGATAATGACCGTTTCTTACACAATCTCTAAAAAGATTAACACTCCGCGCGGAAAACATAAAAAATATATTATTCCCCAAAATAGACGGGATTGCAAAGGAATTGTTCGCAGGGCATGGCACAACCGAAATGACCCTAAAGCCCGTACCTTAATAGTTACCATCGACGGCGTGGAACACGTTTACCCACCGAAAGCCGGCGTAATTATATTAAATCGCGCTATGGATAGAATATTGATAATTAAAAATCGCGGTTTTAACGGAGGACCAGCCAAGTGGGGTATACCAAAGGGACATTTAGAGAAGGGTGAATACCCACATGAATGCGCCAGTCGAGAATTATATGAGGAAACTGGTATCCGTATAACGATTGACAAGAAAGCTACAAATATGATCAAATCAATTAATAATACCGTGTATTATATATACACTGTTAATGAAAAGCAAGTTATATTAGCACCTGTAGATACTGACGAAATATCAGATATAAAATTTTGCTATATAAACTTTCTTAAAAGCACACAGAAGACGAATCTTAATAAAGAGTTGCAAAAAGTTGTTGGAAAATACCGTAAAAAAATTCTGAAATTAAGTAGCGACATGTGCTAATTTGTATCCATTAATTTTAATGTAATTTTATTTACATCCTCCCTACACGTAATAATAATATTCATTAACTGAGCTTGGGATAGTTTAAGTGTGTTTTTTAATTTTAGAGGTTTCCACATAGGTATATAGAATTTCACCATATCATTAATATCTTTAGTGGATAGTAACTTAAACTGTATTTTCATATCAATTCTGCCTGGTCTAATTAACGCCGGATCTATTTTATCAATATGATTAGTGGTCATTATGATAATCCTCCCGTCCATTTCTAATATTCCTTCAATTAAATTCAATAAGAACGACAGTGAAATATCCTTAATTCTTGGTGCTGCCTTTGGATTCTTCAGGAACGAGCTAAATAAACTACTTAAATCAACCTGGTTTTTACACAGTTCACCATCGTCATCCTCCTCACCCGTATCTTCACTACCAAGCACGGAAGTGTTTTCAATTGGGTTTACGGGGGATACCCGACGCTTAACTAAGTCGTCCATAGCATCAATATCTTCCAAAACAATAATTTTTTCATTGAATTTTAGGGAGAGTCCTGTCAAATTTTGGGTATAAAAGGCTTCATATAACGACTCGCAGCTTCTGATTTTCTTTAGGGGTATTTCGATTATATGCCTGGACAGTTTATTAGCCAAGGCCTTAATAAAGGACGTTTTGCCAGTACCAGGTTCTCCATAAAATAACAAACCCAGTGTGTATGGTATACCCCTTTTAATATAGTAGTCCTTATTTTCAATAAAAAAATTTATTTGGGACAAAATGTCCGACTTATTAGACATATACATATTCTCGAAAGTTCTGTTGCTTTTAAAAATAAACTTATTCCAAATTAATTTTTTATCAGCATTCTTAATACTCAAAAAATACTGTTCGTTGTTTTTCTTGTCCAAATATTCAGTATACGACTTAACACAACCATCTAAAAACTCGACTAGATCTCCCAACGAAAGAATATGACTATAAATCCGGATTATGTATGAAACGCGCACACCTTCGGTTTTCTTGTCTTCCCCTAATTCGGTTGTTGTATTAGAAACACTGCACCAAATATTATCTCGCAGTAAAAACTTATATGACTGATTAACCATATATTGGGCGTTACTGACCTTCGCCGAGTCCTGCGACACATCCGGCCATGATTGCTCGTAATCATTGTGAATAATTTCTTTTAAATGGGATAAGCCGCAATGCTCTTTTAAATTTAAGTTTGAAATGTAATATAAAATACTCTTCGCCGTTTTACCAAATGTAGTGTAATTCTCCCATTTGTTTTTTTTAACTACGTCGCCTTCCAATTCAATAGTTTTCCAGTTAGTACAACACCCTTGGGAAGAACAACCGTTGCGGATTTTATTCATTCCGTCCCACAATTTTAATTGGTGTGTAAGAAGTATTAAATATGGTATGAATAAGGAAAAACATATATTAACTATCATACTGACAACAACATTGCCCTCAAACCCCAACGATTTTAGAACCCAATCTCGAAAGGATATTAGCGATAAATTTAACAGCGAAAATACTAATACCATTATATATATATATCGAATACTCCCTTAATTAAGTTTTATTGTAAATTTAGCGAAGGCATTACCGTGGTCGTATTTATATATTTGCCTTTTAGACGCCTTTACACCTTTGAACATTTAAAACGAACGTAAAGCGGGTTTAGGCAAATTTAAATTAAAATATGTATACGATATATATATATATATGTATAAAACTATTATTAGCCCTGAAAATGGTAACGCTGTACCAATATCAAGTAAAGCTGGTATGAGAATTTTAAAAAAATACCGCAATATTTCTACTGGTGGTGGTCCTCTGAGCTGGTTTATGAGTAGCGATCCTCAGGATGCCTCATCCGCAGATAATTTCATCTCTTTAAGGGCAATGGTTTTAAGAAACTTACTGAAATCTCAGTTTGCTGATACGGATGATGATCTTGGATTATTAACTTTTTTATGTTATTATCTTAATCATAAAATTACTCCGGTTGATGATAATAAAATGTGCCTTGCTGATTTTAGGGAGGTGGTGAGGAAAAAATTGGTTGGAACGGCGAAAATAAATAAAAAAATTGAAATTATGATTGATAAAATTATTAAAGAAAATATTAAGAAACTTCTTACCTTTGTAGAAACACTGGCGGCCGCACCATTAGGGGCAACTCCAGTCCCAAAACCGGGGCCATATGATGAAGCTCAAGTTATTCGCATAGATTTTTATGCACGAGGGATACAGTGGGTATATAAGACAAAAGTTCTACAAGGAATGTCTTCTGATATTCCCGTACTCGTATCAACTATAACAAATCAAAGTCAAATATCTGAAGAAGAAAGCGGTACTAAAAAAACTCCTGGCCAAATGTTAGCCGGCTTCACTGTGGATGATGCCGCGGTGTTTGGCGGTGATCCTATAGATATGAATTCTGCAATAATAGCTTTAAAAAAAGAAACCACCGAAGCATTTAAAACTGCGAAATGTGCGGAACCACTTAAAAATAGAAAAGTTGAATATATAGCAGAAAAAAATCTTGGAAGAAAGGGGTGCGAGCCATTATATAGACTTGATGCTGATGAGTGTTGTAAAAAAGACGCGAAAGCAAGCGTACGTGCGGTAGGCAAAGCGGTGAAGGGGGGTATAATTTGGGGGAAAATGACTGGGGTTTGGGAACCAAAAGAACTGGATATATTATTAAAGAGTAATACCAACCTTACGGATAGCGATCGGGAGACATATCGGACCGAATTTGCGGCTAGTGCGCAACATTTGGAGAGGACTAAAGTTGACTTAGATATCGACTGGGCGATAAATAGTAATGGGGCACCGCCAACTATGACTGGTGGTGCCGTCGGCGACGAAGAAAATTGGGAAACACTACAAGGCAGTGCTCGTCGTTACAAGGAGATTGTCATGACTGGGTTAACTAAAGCCGGATATGTCGAGAGTTTATGGGGTATAATTGTCAGATATATTGAAGTTTATATAACAAAATGGATGGTTAGTAGTCAAGACCAAATTGACGATTGTGCGGGACACTACTGGCCTAATTTACATGAATATTTTTTAGCTGCTGACACAGATTTAAGCCTTGCCAAGACTGCTAAGTGTTGGGCAGGGAATCGCCGCGATGCTGCAATTTATTGGGTATTTATGGCAGCTAAACATCCAAAAACCGCTGAATTTATATTAATGGTCTTATCTGAATATAAAGACCAAGTATGTCAAGAAGCATCTATTAAGCTTAGATTGTCACGATTTTATGACGAGGAGGCAGAAAAGGGGTTTGGTGGACTTCCGGGGGCAAGAGATAGAGCATACTATGGTAATGAGGTGGTTAAAGCTATTACCACTTTAGAACAATTTTTAAGCGGTGATAAGTTGGACGACCTCTTCACTTTATTCAAGAGCTTAGCGACTAACATACCGTTTATAGGCAGTTTCGCCAATATTTTTGTACATATTCTTTTACTTTCGAGCAAAAAGGCTATGCGAGAATGGGGTGCTCTTCTTACTTTAAGACAAAATATCAAATACGTAAAAAATATTTTTGGCGGAGGATGTTTGCAACTGACGGATGTTTCTAGATGGGTTTATGTATTGAAAAGGGACGCGTGGGAGAGGGCGGCTTTATTGGTCGGAAGCCCCAAGCGGCGCGCCGAGGTGCGAGCGGCCATCAAAGCGCGGGGGCCCGGCACCTGGAAGAGGACCGCCGCGAACGCGTGGGTCGACTTGGACATACTCGGCCCCCGTAGAGATTTCATTCAGAATGCCAGACTGCCAGCGAGAGACCGTCAAAAAGAATGGAAACTGAAAATGAGTCCTGATGTGGCCGTCATTAAAACAGCAGGAATGACCGATGAACAGTGGGATATGATCGAAGAAGATTGGATTGTTCATTATGCTATTACAAAGAATCAACACCTAAGTGAGTCCTCGCGAGAGAGCGCGAGAGAGAGTGTTAGCAACAAAATAGATATTCGCCATCTTGCTTATAAATTAGCAACGGAAGCGTGGGCGAAAACGTACGTCATATCTTATGGCTCACACCGTGGAGCAAGAGGTAGAAAACAAAGAAAAATGGCTCTTGAGGAAGAAATAACAAAAGCAACAAAAGATCCGGTGAAATATAAATTTAATTTAGATCAGCTCGATGAATGGCAAGTTTCCGCCAAAGAAGCAAAACTCGATCATGAACACAAAACTGTATTTACATCAGATGCTGATGGAAACCCTTTAAGTGAGGAAGCGCTTTTAGCTAAAATAAAGCAGGCGGTGCAATCAAAAAAATTTGAAGTGCGGAAAGAAGCCTTTGAAAGTTGGGTAAAAAATACGAAAGAACAATTAGCAAGGGCATCACGTAGGATTGGAACAGACGCTGGTAACGCTGACGCGTCTGTCGTATACGCCAAATGCTTACAAGAGGCAAAAGATTTAGGAATTGACTTTACCGAATTTGATGAAGCTGGCGCATTGCGTCAAACCGTGTCCCCATCCACGGTTACCCAGTCATGGTGGGAGTGGGTTGTGGGGGCAGGAATCAAACAAACTAAAGAGGGTTCATTTGTAATCTCGCAGGAAACGTTGGAGGCTCTTAACAAAGCGGACGAAGCGGCGGCGGGTAAATGGGACACAACAGAACTTAAGGCTGATGCGGCCGAAGCATTAAAAAATGCTGCTGAACAGTCCGCACAAGACGCAACAACGATTCGGAATACTCGAGCCGCTGGTCTATACCAAAGTCAAACTCCGTCGGTGTCACCACAAAATCCCGCTCCAGCTTCATCGCCGTCGCCCGCACCAAGTATCATACCGAACACGTCATGGTCTCCTTCAATACCACGCCCCGAACTTTAAATTAAATGTATATTATTTAAAAAAAAATTTGATTAAATTTATAACTAATTACCATGGTAAATATATTATGATTAAAATAAAAACCCCCTTTGTTCATAACCGTGCAGGTAACGGATTTATAAGATTTCAAAAAGAAGGCAGATACTATCATGGCATGGGGGAGAAAGAGTGGCTCAAATTTAATCAAAATTTTGGTGATAACGGACTCCCAATAATGTTTGAATATATTGATAAAAATAGGCGATTACCAAATCCTTATACATTCGATACACATACTATATCTGATTTATGTAAATGTCATAAATATGATTCTGAAAACTCCAGGCGACGGCGTATAGTAAAAATCTTTAGATGCCGAGGACATAGTATTAGTAATCATTCCCCAAATAAATTACGGAGTTCTTTTATGGCCGAGGACGCAAATAAGACTCCTAAATGGAGTTTATGTTGTGCGTTAGGATGTACTAAAGTACCTAGATACAGAAAAAACAAGAACCGGTTATTAAAGTGTAGTGTTTGTAATAGAAAATTAAAATTTGTGTCGGTATAATATTATTTGCGATCACTATAAACGCAAATACTATTAAATTTATAAAACCCTGATTGATATCATTGTTCTGATACTGCTATGGCGTTTGTAAAAATATAAAAAATTGATTAATTATGTCAAGGTGTTTTGGATGGGGGGGGATAAGCTATGGTTTTATATACTATTAATGATTAATAAGGTAAACTTTAGTCGGCATTACAACTGTAAAACGGGTTAAGGAAAATTTAAATAAATATTACTATCATTACCCAGATTCTGGTAAAGGGTCTGCATTTATCCACCACAACTTCATAATTTTACCAATCGGGCTTTTTTTGGAACGAGTCGTATAAGGTCTTCTAATTTCTCTTGCAATATATCAATACGTTTTGTTTGGCGACGGAGCTCTTCTACATACACGTCTTCTATATTAATTATACTTTTAAAGTCACTCCAAAGGGCCTTCACCACGTTTCTCGCGAACGCCAGCGGGAGCCGAGTGCTTTTATAATTAAAGTACCGACCATTCCCACGTGCCCCATAATTTGTGGGGCGATTTTTAACTAGTAAATGGAGTCTTCGTTTGAAAGGTCGGTCATATCGCTTTGAATATTTAAATTCAGGCGAAGTGTTTTCCAAAGCCTGTAATGCTTCTGGCCAAAATTTCTTGAATTGTAAATAGCGCCTGCTCCTGTGAAATACCTGCTGTTCGTTGTGTAAGGAACTTATTTTGGAATTAGCTTTCGCAATTCCCCGTTCAAATTTTTCAACACGTGATGGAAATAATTGGCGAGCCATGGCATATGACCCGCTGTTACCGGCGCCTGTTCCACCAATAAGCGTGTTAAGGTACTTTATGATAAGTTGTTTACCTGCCGGGTGGTTAATTGAGACTCGTTCGTTGGTATGTGGGTGAACTATATAAGAATACATTATTATAAATATATATAATAATTAACCGGAACCGCAATATCCTTGAATCGATCCACTAAAACTTCCATTGTGACCAAAGAGATTGGTTAAGACGTAAGGGTTTTAGGTAGATGATAATGATTTGATTTAGCCTATTTACTGGTATATGGGAACTTAGTATTACCTATTAAATTAATAATATGTTTGTACATTATAATATATCATATATATTATAATATGTTGACATTAGTATACCTATTAAATAAGAAAACAATTACATACGCTCATATAACTATTATTGCATTAATAATAATGATCGCGGGTTATATAAGTCCCTATATATTACTGTTTTGTATTATTGACATATATATTTTACTCGCCTTAACACACTTTAATGTTTTAAAGCCAACGTCCAAAGCATCGACGGGGGGGATTAAGATGGACATAACGACTGAAGGTATGGAAAAAGATAATCCCAATGTTTCAAGTATTTTAAGCGACTATATAACAAAATTCAACTAGTTTTACTGTAATACTTAATAGTGGTATTTGGTTATTAATTTACAGTTGAAGCACGAGCACGACGTCGCCCATGGAACAGTTGCGTTTGCTAAGTAACTTACCTTCGCCTGGAGGTCGCTGTATTTTTGCTTAAGACCGTCGAGACTGAAGCTATTGGATATACCGCTGTAATGGTGACTGCATTGTGGACCTTGGTTCATGTAGGATGGACGCGTGGCTAAATCAATTTGGAAATTAGACATACTTCTTCGGGGGTGTAGGTAATTGTGACCTGAATGGTGGCGGCTATCGTGGATACTATGTCCGTGGACACCCGAACCATTATCGGCGTGGTGGCCATGAAAATCATGCGGCGCATGGTGGTTGCTGACACCATGGTGCGGACCGTGGTGAACTTCGTATTTAGGGTCGTAGGCAATTGGTCCATTGTATAGACCGTTCACTATTGGGTCGTTTGGGTTTAAATGGAATCTATAGTCGTCGAAGTGGTTGCTGTTGTGACTGAGTCCATGTCCGTGGTAATGCGGGTGGGGGGCTACAAGACCTAAGCCGTAACCATGATTATGGAAGTTTTGGTGATCATGCTGATGAGAGTTAAGAGTGCCTGTCATTGTAATAATATTATCAGTTAAAAAAATTTAGCACGTTAAATTTTAAATTCTGTATATTTAATGGTAGACATCAGGGTGTGTCGTAAAATTCTAAACGTTTTTTCCTCAGTTCGTCACGGGTTAACATGGGAGTTTCCGACTTATCGGTCACGGGACTCAAGTGTTCATATGGCAATTCATTTTGGGGAGAACTTTCCAGTTTAGGTTCTGGTTCTGGTGGTAAAGGACATTCGAAATCCACTTCTAAATCGGTATTACTAATCAAGCATATGGAGTATGGCTCTAATTGGTCGACTATTAATTTAATACCCCCAACATTCAATATTTGCCCCTCGTATAAAAATTTATACACTTTCTCAATACCATTCTCTAAAAACCCCTTAACGTCAGGATTGTTAAATATATCCTCATTCTCTATTTTAAAATTAACACGCGTCGCTTGGGGTGGTACAAAAATGTCTAAATCCAGATAATAATCATTCTCGAAATCGATTAATAGGGAATCAAATAATTGATTTGGTATAATTATCGTGTTTGCGGGGGCCGTAAATTCGACACATTCTACAAATTCAATACATTCGCAGTCAAGGATTACGTTTTGAAACGTGAGTTTAAAAATACATCCCCCTGGACTGTCGAGTATGGTATCCTTAAATTTATCAAGAACACTACTACATATGAGAGACTTATGTGTATTAGTAATAGAGCACTCGTTAGTGATAAAGGATTCGGGCAAAATTCTTAAACGCATTACAGTATATAGCGGACTATACTTTAAGGTTCTATAATGAATATTAACCATATATCAGCCTATACTGCAGCACGAATTGGTACGTTTGGCCCCTTTGTAAAATATCTTAGAATGTTGACTAATATCGTTGGATCGTTGAACTAGCTCGTCAAGCTTTACCCCACGTTCTAAGACAGATTCGATGGTTTGGTGCAGAATCTCTTTGGTGGACTCCAACTCATTTTGAATTCGCGACACCTTATCCACCGCACGGGGGTCCTGAGACAGCAGGAGAATCTTAGATAGTTGGGGGAAACTCAGTGAATTATCAATTGTTTGGTCATACCACTCGCCAGAATAGACTTGTAGGAACTCACCAATGACTTTGGTCAATACCCTAAACGCCACACGAGCAGGATATTCATAATCACATATCATCACTCCACTAATACCAGTTACCCGTGTCGTGCAGTAGCATATATATTCATGGTGTTCCACGACACTTCGTTGTCCCGGATTAATTTGCTCCGCGAGCATGCGTGCCGTAAATGTTAACATCTCGCTTACCCCAGTACGCTTGAAAAATCCAAAACCGGCGAGGTGTGCGACGTGTCCCATAAATATCGGCTTTTTATTCACAGTATTGAGGAGTGAGATGGATAGGACCTTCATTATTATATTGGTGTAAAAAGAATGATTAACTAAATCAATTTTTTTATACATATAGAATATGTTTGATGTTATTATTATCGGGGGTGGGCTATCGGGATTGAATGCTGCGCGATTACTCAATATACGCGGTAAAAAAATCGCCCTATTTGAACAGACCGCCAGATTGGGCGGACTGATTGACACGCGGCGGACTGCCCCAAAAAATCGCACCATCGATATGGGTGGTGCATTTGTTCGAAGCAAACACGAATATACAATGTCCTTAATTAAATTATTAAATATTAATCTTAGTCGAAATCCATTAAGTAAGAGTCGTGATATGGCCGATGAGGCACCAAACAGTATACCATATAAAATAAGCCATAATGAGGAACTATATCATCTGCAAAATAATGGTTCTGATTTAATAAATAGACTTATCGACAATATCAAAGGAGTCACTGTTCTTAAAAAATGCACAGTCCAAAGTTTTGTTGAGCACGGTGAAAACACCTTAACAAAATTGTTCACGGTCCACACCTCCCGGGGAAACTATCTTTGTAAGAAAATGGTGTTCGCTATTCCACCCAAGGCCATACTAAAAATTAATAAATCATTTACCCAACACGAACGAGTTTTATTTACCTCAATTGAGCCTATCAGTTTAACGAGGATCTTAATAAAATATAATATGACAGACCCTGCCAATTCTTGGTTAAAAACAATTTCTTATCTAGGCGACAGTTCCGTAAAAGTAATACCCATTAATATAGGAACTGGGTTTTTCCAGATTACTTGCTGTGATAAGCATTTTGCTGATATGTGGGGTAAATTAGATACGCCAAATACCAAAATACAAATTAAAAAATTCTTGTCGAAACATTTTCCAAACAAACAGATTAAAGACCCAGTATTTTTTAAAAAAAAATACTACGAAGATTCCTTGCATAAATGGGGGGTAAATAAACGGACTGCCGCTAATCATCAGGCGATTATTCATCTAAGAAAACACCTTTTCATTATCGGCGATTCGTTCAGTTTTCACCAGGGGTGGTACGAAGGTGCCATATCATCTTCGACCCTTGTGGCGGGTATTATAAATAATCAATTCCACGAAACGAGCTTAGGTGAAAACAGCGTGTCTGGTCTGTCGATCAGCACAGGTCCGAACCTGCGTTATACTTAATTTTAATGCACTTGGGTCCATGTCGTATTTACGAGTGATGCAGCACAGCATACCAAATGCCTTAGAATGTTTAATTTTGGCGACAGACACTCCGTAATTACACGCTTTCGAAAAAAATTTACTCTCTACATTCATTAGATATTGTTCCTGCGTCACGTCGGTGTTCGCCAAACAAAAATCACCAAAAATATCTGCAGCTAAAATTTGCTTCAACGCTTTCCACAAATATTCGTTGTCCATTTGCTGTTTAGCCTCTCGGCGTAGTCCGATATATTTTGTACGAGTGGAGGCAGACATTGTATATATTATTCGTGCGTAACTTTTAATTAAATATAATTTAATTAAGAGGTTTTATTTATTAAACACCTATATTGTAAGCAAATAATGGTTTGCTATTTATGTTTGGACTATAGCTTAGAGGACCTCACTAACTGTAATAATCGACGTTGTAAAGCCTATTTTCACAGATCTTGTTGGGAAAAATATCTGCGAATAAATAATTTACCAATATCAAAGTGCCAAGTTTGTATGTATGGCAGCGTTAACATTAAAAATCCCAATATAGCGACGAACGGCGAAGTCACAGCCTGTTGTGAAGTTAGTAGATGCGGTGAAGTTAACGAATGCGCCTCGGTAAAGGCTTTTTTAAAATATATTTTTATGATCCATTGAACAGGTGGTTAATGATAGGGTTTCCCCGCGGGACGGTCGTACATGTCAAAAACCAAATTTGTCAGTATACTAAGCCAAATATTTAACAAACTGTTCCCCCCAACCATTGAATGTATAATGTGTTTTAAATTCTTCTTGATTTAGGGTATTAAACTTTGATAGAGCAACAGTGTCAATACTAAGGTTGTTCACCAATAATTCTATGAAATGCACAGCCATTAAGTGTGTACCTTTCTTGGTTGACTTCCAATTTAGTTCTGGTGCAATTTCCGTTAAAAACCAATTAGTAATTGGCGTACACCCAATATAACTACTATGCAGGCTATCAAGAACTTCAAATGCTTGGGTCGGACATTGTCTGGACCAATTTAAATGAAATTGGTACTTATATTTTTCGAGTACTAACTCTTCGTATGTCGTAGCCCCATGTATAGTAACATTTGGGTGCTGTTCCATAATTGTTAAAAAGTCCTTATCTTCAATAACCTCCTTCGGAGAACCGGTGAGTATTTGAAAATTATATATGTGGATTTGGGTGTCGGGTTCTAGGAGACACACCTGTGGTAAAACAATCTCAAACAATTTTTTTAGATTATCCCAATCGAAAATATTATAAATACAGATATATATTGATTTGGGGATAACTGTATATTGCAATTTATTAGTGGTCCTGATAAAAGGGGAACGTAATATAGATGTTTTTTCGGACCAATCTTCTTGTTGGTATTTTTTTAAGCCTATAGCATCTCTAAACATATCGGCAATAATCTTATTATCCATTACGATGGTCTCCATATCGTCCAGATATTTTTGAAAGATAGTATACCCCCCGTCAGCCAATTCAGGGCTTATAATAATGTGCTTGTCGGTCATCAGTTTAAGGTTATTGGTTGCGAACGGGAAAATTCCCTTAGTTCCCCAGACTATAAAATTTTCATACTTTTTACTAACATTAAATTGTGAGTAATGACTGTAATGGATGTCGTCCACAATATCACTATATTCGCCACCATTGTTATATATCTCGATGGTATATCCCATGGACTGTAAATGTTTGGCCCGATGGTGGACTGAATGATTTCGGAAACTTGTGCCTAAATCATTTTGAACGGAACCAGGCGACGCCATAAAAATGGTTATATTAAAATCCACATTTAATTTTGAAACACTGTCTTCAATCGTCCGAAGATAATCCTTGATGTATTTCTTATTTTTACTGGCGTATCGCAGGGTCTTTGACCGATAAAATAGAGATTTTTTGTCTGTCGATTGGTAAAGGTTATTCCATATAATTTGTTTTTTTGAATAGGTATTCATACTATGAGATGATGCGATCATTGTTTTTTTAGACAGTAATACCGCGGCTGTTTCTGTAAACTTGTTGGTGAAGCTTCCCTCTTCCGCGTGCGTAACTGATTCGTCGAAGTCGTGTTTCATAGCGTATTTTTTAGTATACGCCATGGTACCTCCTAAAATATGCTTATCTCCAAATGATCTAAATTGATATAATGATTTAAAATGCACATCATACATATATAAGTCACTGGCCCCAGCCAGTTGTAATTTTGTAGCATTCAATCTATCCACAGCATGTTTAATACGGCATTCTGGGTAAAAGTCGTCATCATCAAAATGAATTAATATTTCCCCAGATGCCCTTTTTTTTAAAATATTTCTTAAATTACCAATGGAATTTTTACGTTCAAGATCCTGAGCGATAAATACTATATTAGGAATATTGGTTAATTTTTTAATTTTTTCTATGGCGGCGGGAACAATACTAACTCCAGTACGAGTTCCGTCGACTATAACCCACTCTTTAATATTTTTATATGATTGTTTACATATACCCCTTGCTACAAATTGTAAAAAGTCGCAACGTTTATCATATGTTGGTGTCAGTATCGAGACAGTTTTTACCATAATAAATATAGAAGTTATTATATGTTTAATATATTTTAAATATTAACTATATATAAATGACTATCAAACAACATACATTTAACAATGGACTGCGAGTAGTTTATCAGAAAAATACTTCGGCCGTAAGTGCCCTCGAAATCTTTGTAAAGGTTGGATCCATTAACGAACCTAAGCACTTGGGGGGGATAAGTCATTTTATTGAACATATGGTATTTAAAGGCACTAAGACCAATCCCGAATCAAATATTATTTCACAAATTTTTGATTCCAAGGGTGCGTATATAAATGCACATACCCTTTTAGACCATACGGTATATACCGTTAAATGTGACAGTAGTTATTTAGAAGTCTGTATGAAAACATTAATTGATATGGTATTTAACTCTTTGATGGAGAAGAATGAAGTTTCCAAAGAACGTGGTGTGGTTGTGGAAGAAATTAAAATCCATAAGGACAATCCCGTATCCAGAACCTATGAGGCAATTTATAAATTAATGTTTGGTTCGTCTGGGTTGGGGAGACCAGTTGGTGGTACACCAACCCAAATTAAAAGTTATAAATATAGTGACGTGGTTAGTTATTATAAGCATTTTTACGTTCCTCAAAATATGGTAATCTCAGTATGCACGAATATACCATTTAAACGTATCATTAAAATCATAAAAAACTCTACGAATAACTCTAAAACTATTCGTCCTACGAAATATGTCCCAAAGCTAACATTTAAAACCACCCCAAATTCAATAAAATGTATTAATACTAAATTAGAAAAAACCTATATGGCTATAGGCTTTACGGTATGTAATCGATTTAGTCCGGACTATTTTGGGTTAGATATTCTACGGATTATTTTGACCGGGAACATGAGCAGTCTCTTATTTATGGAATTGCGAGAAAAAAACGGTCTGACCTATACCGTTGGAATAGACTTCTCGACATACGATACTGTTGGGAATTTCGTCATTATTACAAATGTAGATAAAAACCGCGTTGTATGCAAAGGCAAGGTTGTCGGGGCCGTCGATATAATTATTAATATTTTTAAAAAATTAAAACTAAATGGGATTACCCAACACCAACTAAAGATAGCAAAGGGTTATTTAAAAGGTGTTCTATCGTTGTCCACAGAAGACACGTTTAATTTGTCTAATATTAATGGTCAACGTGCACTATTTAACAATCCTGATAAAAATATTCCGCTGGGAGACATTTACGAAAAACGCTATAAATCAATCACTGTGTCACAAATTAATTCACTGATTAATAAATATTTCATACAAGCTAATATGAGTTCGGTGTATTTAGGTAGCGGCGTGTCAAAAAAAAAAACGGCGATAAAAAAAGTTTTAGAGACACTATAAAAAGTTTTTAGTTTTTTTAATACGCTTATTTATTTCGGGTTTCTTCGATTTTACAAGATTGGTAATTGATTTAATATAGGTCATTGATATTTCAGAAGTTTGATCTGCGGTTTTAAACATACTATAGAGTAGTTCGATATCACTTTCAGACCATATATTTAAAAATATCTTCTGGATATTAACTTGAGTAGCTACGGATAAATTCAGATCGTCCGCTTGGCGACTCTCTTGATAGGACTCCACTGTAATCGGAGTGCCATTTAAATGGGCTGATATGATCGATATGTATAAATCTAAACTGTGACACACGGTGCTCGAAGTGTTATTGTAACTATTTTTCAATTTCGATAGCCCGATACAGGCTTTATTAAATATGTACTCTAATTTCTCGTCATCACTGGGGTCATACATCTCTAAAGCCCGCATTATAGGTTTCAGCAAAAAACATATGTCTTCCCGGTTGTTTCCATATAAATATCGCACAACCCCCTGATAAAAGCTGGGTCTCTGGATAAACATATTATTGTTGGTTATAGCTATTTTGGTATTCTCCTCCTGGAAAGATAATATTGCCAAATTTATTATTATACTCATTGGTTCCAAAAATTGCAGTTGCGATAATTCTGTAGTATTCGATAATTTAAAATACTCCACGAGACCATTATAATTAAATTTACTAAATTCCATATATTTCCTTATATAATTATATAAAACTTTAATTAAATAAAATTTTGATATTAAAATATTATTTTATAGCATAATATAAAATGATTATTCCAATTAGGTGTTTTACGTGTAATAGAGTTCTGGCGTCCAAATATGAAAAATATAGAAAGCTTCTAGAAGACGAAGACCAACGGCGAATTGAACGTTCACTTCCTAAATTAGATAACATTCTTTCTGGCGACGATCTTAGTATTGACCCGACGAGTCATTCTTCAGAAGTAACTATATTACATAAGGGTATTTTTGAGAAAATCGGGGTCGATCGTTATTGCTGTAAGCGGTGCTTAATATCCCACGTGGATTTGGTTGATAAAATCTAAATTAATATCGCAGTTATATAATATAATATGGAAAACCTGTATAATTATGTCTTAATAATACTAATTGTTCTTATAATTTTATTTTTTTTCAAGAGTGGGATTAAGGACGTAATCTCTAAATTAAAGGCTCTCGTTATGAGTTTTTTACCAAATCTGAGTTTTATATATATATAGTATGCCTCTCAGACGCCATGGAATTTAATTTATATACATATAGTATAATGAGTAAAAAATCCGTGAATACACGGCGTAGACAAGCCAATGGTCGATTTTTACCGAATAAGGATAAATCGTCATATATGAATTTATTTAAGAGTAGGGAATCCAAAGACAAGGGTGCCATCCCATCCATTGACGATAGCTCCGTAAAAAGCTTCTTAAAAAAATTTATGAACAATCGCGTATTAGACCTATACTTAAAATACCTGGGTGTTGGAACGATGACTACCGCGACAATGGTACCGTTAGGATTAATTCTTAGTGGAGGGTTTATAGAAAAATTTATTAAAAAGGAGCCCATGGGTAATATTAATCTTAATAATCTACCAATTCTCGACAATCCCTTAGTTGGAAATTTCATTAAATTGGCTGGATTGGCTGCTTTGAAGTTTACACCCATGACCTTAATACCCTTAGGAATAGTAATGATAATTTATAATTTATCTATTAAAAATTTATTTATTCAAAAAGGCGGAAGACTTACAATAGGAAGTTCGATACCAACCAATCTAGTACAAAAATTGGACGGGATAATAAGTGGTCAAAATGGTGCACCACTATTTGAAGCATATGATTTAATGGGGACGGACTTGCAGCAAGCGTGTGGCAATGGCGGCTGTGCCGCAAATAACATAGCGAAACCGATACCTGTATACGCTCAATCTGAAAACGTGACGGGATTTGCAACAAATGAAACGCCCCAGGAAAATACGGTCAATGAAATTAACGTTGTTAGCAATGAAAGTCTGAATATATCCCCAGACTACACCCCAGACACTTATACCACACCAATGATGGCTGGTGGTAGCAGTTTTAAGAGCACTTTATATTCCGGAGGACCTGTAAATAACGCTACGATGTCGGAATCGCAATTTAGAGAATTTAACACTCTGGATAACGTTGTCGATAGTACAACCTATGCGAAAGACTATAGCTATTCGTCACCACCTATTGACTATGAACCATTGTTCGCTGACATACATGGTGCCCCACCTAAAGGAATTGGACAAGCGGTTGCTATGAACGGTGGTGGGTCAAGGTCCTATAATTTTATAGTTGACCCGGAAACCAAGTTGAAAGTATCAATCAATAGTAAGGACGGTCAACGAATTTTGCACAACTTCGTTCAAGTTTTGAAATCCCAGTAACGGTATGACTTAAACGCATATAATTTCATTAATATTTATCTTATATATATTAATGACTATTGAAATTCAAAAACGCCGAAAAAAAATTAAGCGAGTGTATCATACCTTACTCGATACAGGATTTCTTGGGGAAGAAAGTCTTACTTTAAACTATCCTAATATTCTAACGGATTTATACACCGTTAATAATTTACTAAATGAAACGTTTCATATTATTAAGGATAAAACAATCACTGACGACGAGAAAGCCCTAAAATTAGCCGGGCTTAGAGACCACAACGGTATTAAAATTATAGCCTCAAAGGAGGACGCTCTACATATTTTAGTGACATATGGCGACGCCCTTACGACGTTATTTAATAAACTGATAAGTCGAAAGAAATATCATAATGAACAATTGTCCACCAACCACCAGATAGGTGGTACCAAGAGTAATACAGAAAAAGCCAAAAAAGATTTAGAAGATATACTGAAGAATATTGAGCGGGTTGTGCTTAAAAAAATTGAAGTGTTCAATTCGGCTTTGGCTAAAGATCCTAACAGTTTAGCTGATTCTATAGGCGATATGGATAAAATTATTTCTATGGATGGGGACGGGGCGTCGACGAACATGTATGACTGGATATTCCACCCGCTGTGGAAATTAGAACATACCCCGAGGTGGGGGGCCTTTTTCGAAATACCCATTGATCTTGTAGATACAATTTTAAATAATACAATTTTATTGGTTGAATTGATATATCCAATAATAAGCATGGTAATGTCATTCGTGGGGACTGCGGGGGTAAGCGCTGCGGTGGCCGCAGTGCCTGTGGTGGGTCCTATGTTGGCAGGATCTGCGTGGGAGATAGCAGTTCAACCCTTTTTAGACTGGCTCATCCCTAATTTTCTAAAAATCGTCGCCTTTTTTTTTAATATTTCGCGGCGGGATATACCTACAGCATATATCAATGCTTTAGATTTTATACCTTTTATGGAAAATACCGTACACGCTTTAGCAGGCATGTTAATTAAAATGAATAAATATATAGATATGGTTTATCCTATTACTAATTCGGTACGGGGGTATACAGAATTCACTTCTAATATGGCACTCGCTGTGTTAAAAGACCCCAATGTATTACTGGAGGCAGACAAATTTTACATCGAGATAATACGTCCTAATAAAAGATTGATACCCATTGTCAAGGACTTGTCTGACGAAATATTAGATAATGACGCATTAATAATGACTGTGATATATGAAAATATCTACAATATGGTTAAGTGTGTCCGCGAAGGTTTAAAGACCAATGATTTTTCTAAATGTTTAAGTTTATTTAATATAGCCAATATGGAAAAATCCGTCGCCGCGAAACTTAAAGTACTTTTAGACAAATAAATATTTAAAAGTAAGTATAACATTTATTACAAATGGAATCTATTTGCTCAGATCTACGTTTAAAATTAGAGGCCCATGGCCAACAGCAGGACGACAAGCGAATACAGTTAAATAAACTTATTGTTGAGAAGGATCTTCATATTCGCGTCCTCACTGACGATTATACCAGTCTCCGTAATAAAATATCTGAATTAGAAAGAATTAATGGAGACCTTCGGGAAGAGCTCGTAAACTTAAGTAAGGTATCATTGTTAAAAAAAATGCATAGTAAATTTGATAAGTTAACTCACTCCAACACCGTTCTGAAGAAACGCTTGAAATTTTACAAATTAAAATGTGAAAAATCCCATTTAGCCATAGCTGGCGAAATTAAACATACTCCGGCTGTAGAGTTTAGTAAAAAACCCACGGTGGCAGAATCGGTAGAATTAGAAACACCCTTAGTAAAAAATAATTTTGGCATTGACGACGGGAAGTGTTTGTTAGCTACAACACCACACTCTAATGACGGCGATAGCGACAGTAACGAGGAGAATGAGATAGTGGTAGAATTAATTAAAATTAAACGGCGATACTATTATAGCGAAGATTATGATGGTACCAATAATATATATAAGGCTATAAAAGTTAAAAAGGGGGATTATGACGTCGGTGATCTGGTAGGTACCCTCGTTGATGGTAAACTTATAAAGAACCGCCTTCACATGTAAAACACTTTGTGGAATGTCCCATATTAGAAGGTAATCCGTTATAGTTCTGGTTAATTTGTTTTTCACAGTCAAAGCATTTCGTAGGGTGTATTACATTGTACGGTGTGGTATTCGAGTTATTTATTTGAGCTTCACTGTCGAAACTTTTAGACTTACCGAAACGAAGGTATGTGGGTCTCCCCAATACTGTGGGGGATGGGGCATCAGTTAATAACTCCTTTTTACCAACTTGCTTCAAATAAAATTTTATTGCGACATATATCAGGATACATCCAAAAATCAATGGTAATATGATATTAATCATTCTTATAAATAATGCATATATTATTATTTATATAAATCTATAGTAGTTTAATTATTTAATAGATGCTTTACATATCCATATTGTTTTTATTTTTGTGTTATAAATTGTGTAAATTAGTGTGGTTTAAAAAAAAATTTAATCATAAATGCATTGTAATAACTGGTGGCGGAGGTGCTTTGGGAATTCAAATAGCGAAAAAGTTTAAAAGAATAATAGGAACCAAAGTAATTTTATTAGATATCGATGACGAACGATTGCGTATGGCAGAAGAATTAGTTCCAGGTGTGGTAGCGATTAAATGCGATATAACAAACTACGAAGAAACCAAAAAAACGATACATACTCTGTTAGAATCTTATAATATCGATACTTTGATTAATAACGCGGGGATCGTTTCCAAGAAATCCTTACTCGAATTAACACCGAATCAAATAGTTACCACATTCGCAGTAAATTCTGTGGCACCAATGTATCTGACGAAGCTTATTTTACCTCATATGATTCGCATGCGTCGGGGGCACATAGTAAATATATCGTCAGTGGCGGGATTAGTAGGTATAGCACGTTTATCCGATTATTGTGCGTCAAAATTTGCGATGTTGGGATTTCATAATTCTCTCCGTATGGAATTATGCGATTATAAAAACATTCATTCGACATGCATATGTCCGTATTTTTTTAGATCGGATCTTTTTAATAAGTCGAAAGGCTTTCCGTGGCCATTAAATTATATCATGTATGTTTATTCATTGGAAGAAATTTCGCGATTAATATACCGCGACGTGAAATCCGTGAAAGATTTGGTTATTTACCCTAAGGTTTTTGGTTGGTTATTACGTATAAAATATATTTTCCCAATATATATTCAAGATCGATTTATTAATTTAGGGAGTAATATTGACTAATGGAACCCCATAATAATTCAGCAAAATAAAATATATTTGTTGTGGAGGGAGAAGTAGAATAGTTATAACGGATCAATAGTGGAAAACATGCCAATATATAAAGATAGAATCCCACAACTTCTAAATTATATATGGAAAGGTAATAAAGCTCGATTATATTATAGATCCCTCCGATAACCAAGAAGAATGGTATGTTTGAATTAAAAAAACTAATGGAGTTTTTAAAATCATAAAGTGTATTATCAATAAAATTATAACTTAACTGGGATATACATAAAGCGCTTATAGTCGTATTTGTTAGTAATTTTAAATTATATGGTAACAAATAACCAACCAAGTAAATAAAAACATAATTAGTGACTATAATTGCGTTCAAGAATAAAGGGTTTGGTGGAACTGTCGTCCTATAGTGCTGCAAATTTTTAAGAAGGCTGGTGGTTGTATAGAAATACAGCATTATATACATTGGGCTCCTATAAAAAAAATTAAATAGGGCGGCGACTGATATTCCTGCGATGGACCGAGTACCCAAGAAAAGGTTGCAAAATAGAATAATAGGTAAATTATACAGCATAAATGTCATAAAGGTGGTATAAAATATTTTCATGGATACCATTTTAGAAATACAATCTAAGACATACGTATATTGAAGCATTAATATATCTAATAGTTTGAAGTTTTATATATGTTATTTAATATTACTAACTTACTATGGTGTGGATTTTTTTACACCAGATACATAATTTTGAATAAGGCTCTCTATTTGAAAGTTATTAAAACAACTACTTAAATCATTAAAATCGGCAAGTTTAATACCGTCCGCGACATTGGGTTTACCCAAAATACAGTCAAACGTTGATTTAGCGTTGGTATATAGTTCATCCGCGATTCGCTCGTATTTTACAATATCGTCATCAGGGACATTTTTCAATTGTGGTAATTTTCTTAAATTTTTCTTAACTAATAAAGTATATACGCTTTTAATATTTAGTAATGAATTGGGGTTTTCAAGTATAGTTTCGACCACATTATTGGCGATTTGAGAAATCGATTTTAAATTTCCAGTAACGGGATAGATCTTTTCTAATTTAGTATTTATTTTTAATAGTTGTTTAACAAAAAAGTCTAAGATTATTTCAAAATATGGAATTGCGTCCAATGCATTTAAATAGGCCATTCCCACTTTCTTTCTGGATATATTATAGAACATTGATATAATATCGATATAGTGATCCAAAATCCATAAGACTATAGGTTGTCCTATGACAGGCCATATACTTGACGTAATAACTGGTCCCAACGGACCCCCTACCGCCGCTCCCACACCAACGAACAGGGCCCCAATGGCTGTTCCCACAGCACCACCTAAAGCAGCGAAAGCAGCAGTTCCCAACCATGCGATTAATTTACTTAAAATAATCATCACAAATGGATTAATGAAATTTATACCATCTATAATGGCCCCAATAATATCCAGAGGCACTGGGAACAAAAACCCAATATATGGGTGGTTTTCTAATTTCCACAAGGGGTGGAACATCCAGTCATATATATCTGAATATACCGTTAGGTTTGTAGAATTATTAATACTTGCGTCAAAGTTTTTTACAATTTCCACTGGATCTTTCCCGTCGAAGGAGATTTTTGGTTTTGCAGTTTTTTTGGGTTTTGCAGTTTTTCCACCACCAGTTAAAGTTCCCTCCCGAGCGGTAGGCATTTTATCACCCCTGAATTTATATAGTTTACGAAAAAATTGCACCAGACTTGCACCTTTGTGAACGGCGTCTCGGCTTTGGGTCCTCGTCAGTAATTTATTACCATACGAATCTCTAAAATTATATAGCAAATCCGCCTTTTCTTCATTATTAGTATTTGGATTATTAAATATAATATAACTGATATTTAAAAACTTATTAACATCATAAAAATCCCTGAGAATCTCGTTAATATTTAATTCCAATTCAGAATCGTCCATAAAGCCATTGTCTAACAACCCCTGGTATATACGTATCAGTTTTTTGGATGACGTGTCGATGAAATCTTGCATACTTATAATTATTATATATATTCTTTTAAATTATTTAAGGCTGTCCATTATATTATAAACCAATGAGTTATAATATAATATTACTGTTCCGCGAAACAAATTTTTATCTAGATGTGCATGATTTTATTGTAAAAAATGGATTGGAAGGGTATGAATTGAAAATTTACAATTTTACCGAATCTATTATCGACAAATATCCTGACGTAATTTATACGGACGAGACAGTTTCGGAAATTATCCGTATTGTATATGATAACAATGCGAATACAAACTGTATAATTCTAGACAGTTGTATTAACTACCTTGGGTTAAACATCGAAGAATTAATACTTAATACGAATAGTTATTGCCTACTAAAGGCTGGTGGATTGTCGGTACCAATCGTTCTTAATCGGTGGGTAGATAACCACGTTTCACCCAATATGATAGATTATTCACAGCGCGATGTAAACGTACATTGTACAGGTCTGATAGATTCACTTTTCTATACAACATTAAATAACACCATTAATACCGATAAATTACTGTTCGCCCATATGTTAGATTTGGAGGTTGACTTTCCGCACCAGCTAACGGTGACACGTGAGGATGTGCTACTATTTCATAAAATTTTAAAACTATATCACTTGGAAACCACCGACAATACCGAACTGGCAGTCTTATTATCCGACTCTTCAATCGATATTCACATGGTATATCTCATTGTAAGGGACTTTATTATTGGTAGACCTACGGATTTGGAATTAGTAGACACTTTGATAGCTAATTATACGGCTTACCTCAGCAGGGGTCAATTAATTAGGGTAGACAAGATTAAAATCCTATTGATTCACGACTATATAACGGACCACATTACGAATAATACATTGGTAATGCCATCGGATATACCACCATGGTTAGTTACGTCACACCGTAAAGATGCTAGGGATCTATATATGTCATTAAGCGGACGTATTGAGTCATGTGAAGATCCTATTCATTTACACAACAATGTAACATTAACTGCCAAAAATCTTCTCATAAATAATACCGAATATTTATTAACGTCGGCGTTTACACATCGCAATAACACGATATTTCGAATTTCAGGGTTAAATCCAATAAAAATTACATTGTTTGGTGAACCAGATAAGGTTATACTACGTCACCCAACAAACCTGTATCATAAAAACACCAGCCTTTTAGGAGAATTTATTAACTTTAACGGGATTTTATATGGGCTTATGGGTGGGTATAATTCATACTGCGTACTGTTGTTAGATAATAAAGACTTTTGCGTGAAAGGTGTATCGCAAAATTTTACACTTCCAAAAAATTATCGTGCATTAGGACTATGTAAGAACGATGGGACTATTGGCGTATTTATGAAATCCAAGAAACAGCTATATAAGATGGTTTTAAACCAAAAACAGTTGTTACTTAATATTTTACCTCATATGGTTACCAATAAATCGCCGTTTAAGATTAAAATTCAATATAAAAATTCGATCGGAGTAAATATTAGTGGCTACACAATCGAGGAAAAACTACATGATAAATATAATTTTTATAATTTACCGTCCGATAACACAATATTTTCAACTATAGAAATGTCAGTGAATAGCCTTTTAATGGAAATTGATAATAAACTAATGTATATAAACGAATTTATATATTTACCACCAAGCCCCACATTCAGTCCCACTAAAAAAACGGCGGAAGTATATTTTCACCCATCTGCTAAAACTACCAAATTGTACAAAAAGGTTCAAGAGCTAGATATTTTAACTAGTGATGACTACACGGTGGCTAAATATTTGGTGATTAACCAAGATGCTTTCGAAAACTTAAATATGAAAGAGGTATCGGATATAATTTCCAATCACTGTCTCATTATATCGCTTATCGATGAAACTCTACTTAAACAAAATAAATTAAAAAGCAAATATACCGCGAATGAATCGCTCATTAAACTTTTTTTATTTAATATTGTAAAAAATTCACGGTATGTGGATTTTATATTCAGTAAAATTATTCATTCAAATGAATATCAACAGAGATCGGAATTTATGAACGTTGATATTACCAGTATCGACAAGGAGAATAATATTTATGATTATATACTGAAACATGCTCGTTCCAAAAAATCACACGAAATTGCCCTGAGCGATAAGGGTACGAATCTACTATCGATAATTAAATCTAAAGTGTTGAATGGTTTGCCCGAACAGGGCTATAAAAATATCGAAATCTTAGTAAAATTCATTATAAAATATAATTTTAATACTGAAATAGCATTTATTAATATGAATACAACTGATATAGAATCCGCAGGGTGGGGGCACATATTGCAACTATTAAAGACCGTTAATTGGTTGGGGTGTGTCGAATTAAATATAGCTAAAAATTCTAAAACTCGCTACAATATATATATATTTAAAAGCCGGCGAGATATTGAGGACCTTGTATTTGAGACCTCTACGCTAATATATATATTGGAAAGTGATGACCTCCTTTTGGTTTAACTTGTTTTTATTTAAATTGTAGGTGTATTATATGCACTATAATGGTAATTAAAACGATCAACATAGATATAACAACTACGGAAAAATACTTCGAGTATGCCAAATTAGTAGTAGGTGCTCTGGTGGATTCATACAAAGATTCGGCTATATGTGAACAATCCCTACTCGACATAGTAGCGTCTCATACCCCCGTTAAAGTAACCAAACATAATTGGTTTAATGTAAAAACTAAATCGGCTCTGCGCTCGTTAACACTGGTGGATCTGCGTTTTATTTTGTCGGTAAACAACAAGGCTATTTCAGGAAAAAAACAGGTCTTGATGGATCGTATATGGGATATTCACCATAAGCAACCGATTGCCCACAATACGAGCTCGAAACGAAATTCCGTTAATATATATGTGGACGATAGTGACGACGAATACGAATCTTTGTATAGCGATATGAAAAATGCTGGTGAAATCTTTATAAAAAATCGCCGCGTAATACAGACCGGAGAGAAACGTTTTAAACGGAAGTATATCGCCGACAAAAATTGGGTTTTCAAGGAATATAAAGATCGATATGAATTTTTAGGGTCCATTGAACATTCTAAACTGGTATTAAAAGACGTTCCTTTGGAGATAACCCGAATGGTTCATAGACATTAATGTGTCATACGATAATATCAGCTATTGATACATTCGTGTAACTAACTTTAATTTGAATAATAATTTTTCATTATATGAAGAAATATTATAATGTTTCGGCAACTACTCCTTACTGAAAAATTTATATTGGCTAAACTAAGGAAATTGCTTAATGATGCTAGTCAGGAGACTGTCTATTACACAAGTCGAATTTATCGCAAACCGCAGATTTTAAACGATTTTGAACAGATCCGACCGTTTCTTGCGAAATCGCTTCTGCTAATAAACCAAGATACAAGTAACACTTCCGTATGTATTGACGATATTTATACTAGGTATTACGAATTAAAGCATATATATTACATTATCAAGGGGTATAATCTAGGCAACCACCGCAGACGGAAGATGTTGGGTTATGCGACCACCGATATCCGTATACCAATACTATTCAGTAAAATACTATATTTAACCGTAAAATATAACACGTTATTAGTAAAAAAATTAGACATTATAAAGCGTATCTGGTTAGACTCCTTTACTCAAGGGCGACTATTCGCTGTACTCACCGATACCATCCGAGAATATTGATTTAATCAACGTGTCTATAGAAGTTACATTCTATACGACAATCATATTGTCGCTTAGTTTGCTTATACAAGATTGGTTCTCTTTATATATGGCGTATTGGGCGATCTTCGCGTAAATCATATATGCCGTCCAAGGGCATATTAAAACTACAGTCGCGTTTAAAAACCTCCTTATACTCGGCATCACCAACGCTCGCAACCGTTGCCGCGTATTCGATTAACTTGTCAAATTGAAAGGTATCGACTTCGGTATCGGAGTCGGTCTTCCCCCAGTAATTATCCAATTGGGCGTCCAAAGTAATCTTAGACACTTTTTTGGGAAGTGTATCCCCCGGAAAGGCTGGGATAAATGCCTCGTAATATTCAGCTCTTACATCTTCTTGCCAAGTATTATAGCATTTTATGGATTTCTGCAGCGGCGTGTTGTATGCACACCGTGTATTAAAATAAGTTAGACTATCAATATTTACACATGGAATCTCCTTTATTTTGACTCTGTATCCTAATAATTTTGCAATGTCGACATATTCCTGATACATCCATATTTCATTGAAATAGCCGATGACGTATATATTTGTAATTTTCTTACCCAATACCGTTAAAAATTTGCTTCGACTATAATGGTCAGCCTTCGATAGTTCACTTCCCTTAAACTGGTACTCACCGTCCGTTATAAAATATTCGTCCCGGTCTACCAAAGCAAAGTTATTCGAACTGTCAGCCTCCAGTTGGGCGACAAGGGTTTTTTTACCTATTCCAGGCACGCCTCGGATAATATGCACTGTTTTTGTTTGATAATTACTATACATGCCTCTATTAAATAGGGCTCCTAATAAAAGCGATAGTTCCAATAAACAGACCCCGTATAAAAATGTTGTAGCGGTGGATCCTAAATTTAACAATATGTTTTTAACATAATAAGCATATGACATAGTTGTATATCTTATATTTATAAAATCTTTATACAGTTATTAATTTCAAATTAATATATATATGTATATAAATGGCCAATGAATATACCAAATCACGCGACTTAGGTAAAGATATGGGTAAATTTTGCTCAAAAATTTTGGTGGCGACAGGACACTATTATAATATTGCTTTTAGTAGTATTTCTTCTGCCTACAAAGGCTTTACCGAAGAAACCGCGAAATCGTTAAACAGTTTTAAATCCGAAAATTCATTGGATGAGTGCGTCGATGTGGAACTCAACTCAACCAATGATTTAGACGCCAGTGAGAGTAAAGATACTGAACCAGTTACACATAGTGCTTCGTTATAATGTAAATATCCTATTTTAATATAATATATATAGTAACTATGAATGTGCAAAAATTTAATTCCGAAAAAGCTCTATTGGGGCAATATATTTTTATTTTAGGGGGTATGTTAATTTTTAAAATGCAGTATATGGGGGGGCTGAGTATCTATGACCCCTATTCGGTTTTATTTTTATATTATATAGGTAGGGCATGTGGTCCAGGTGATTAGTTTGTTATAATATTAATAAAATACGTGACGATGAGTCGTACACGTTTTTCATTTATCGGTACTAATAAACACCCAATTAATAAATAGTAACTTTATTTTTCTCATATTTTATAGTCTTAAAAACTATAAGTAAAACGTCAACATTAAAATAGTAATTGGGCATTTGGTTGTCATTGGTAACGTCTTTGAAGGTAACATCGATCTCCATATTTTTGACGTCTGCTAAATTTAAATGCCCCGACGGTTGGGATTCCAAAGGATATTCCGAAAACTTATAAATAATTAGGTCCTTTAAGAAATTATTGCGAAAGGTTTCGAACTTATTACTATTATAAAAAAAATTTGGACTGTCTAAGTAAGCTAATGAATTTCCGTCTAATTTAATACGCAATGACTTTATTATATTAGATGTCTTAAAATAATCGATATTACTATAGTCAATAGTAGTCGCATTAGCAAAATCCCGATAAAACCAATTCTTAAGTAGTATTGGGTAGTTAACTGAATTAAAGGATCCCGCGGCGTCGAAGTCCAAGTGATCGTAAATACTAAAATTCCTCCACTGGTTACGATCTTGAATATCACTCCTGGTAGGTATTATATATATTGAATCAATCACGTCCTTATTTTTTAGTTTAATAGTCTTAGTTTGTCGAAGTCCCTCAAATGTAAGTTTTTTAGGTGTAGTAATAAGATGTGTCATGGGCGAGGACTTCATTAAATTGGCCTCTTTGGCTTCTAAAAATATTACGTGATAATATAAACTTGAATTGGTTTCTAAATTAACAATCCCATGTTTAACGAAATCCAAAATAGTTTTGGACGAATTCTTTGAAACGCTTTGGTGGTGGTAATAGTTATTGGTAGGATCTGGATAACCAATAGTGTATAACTCGTTTAGAGGACGGAGCTTTATTTGTATATGGATTTTGGATTGTCGCAGCATCGTTAAAGGGATAAACGAATCTTTAGTTCTGTTTATATAAAACGGGATTGGGATGCACAGGGTCTGCTTATTAATTGTGGGAATATCAGTATAGTATTTATTTACGGTTTCGTACCCTTCATCACCAGGTGTATTAAGTGAAGTCTTTGAGCTTGAAAATGGATATGCCCCAGATATTTCGGGATTATTAACACTTGGTAAGTTTTGGACTAAATGGTCGTAAATAGTTTTGGAATTATTTTCAAGATTAAGCGTGTTGCTAACATGAAAGAATGGTTCTTTAAGGTGTTCGATTAAAGTTCCATTTATAGTAAGTTTTGCGTCGGTTATAATACTATCGCCTAAATTTTCGATCCACCGAAATTGGTGTCCGTATTCGGCATAAATTGCTGGTAGTGAAATATTAAATGCCAAATAATATAATAAGTCCCCCCGCTGAGGATCTAAAAAAAAATCATAAACATTTTCACTATTTCGCTTAAGTTGGCTGGTCCCGGAATTGTATAATTCTAAACGTTCGATTGAAAAATTTGTATGACGTAAAAAGGTTCGTTTAAAGAAGGATACTTTCGGATTTCCTACAAATACCATGCCCTCATTTCCTGTGGAAACTAATTGTAATAGAGCCCCAGTCATTTAATAGATAATTATAATATATACTTAAATTAATATATTTTAAATTTACACGGACGTATTGTCAACGAACTTACATATATCCGAGCACATGTCACTTAATGTATGTTTCGGATACCAACCCAAAGTTGCATTAGCCATGCTTGGATCACAATATATTGTTTCTAGATCACCTGCTCGCCGAGAGCGCACAATATAGGGAATTTTTTTACCAGATGCCGAAGAAAGGGCGGTGACAATATCTAATACACTATACGCATTTCCAGTTCCGATATTTAAGGCCATTCGCACTGGTGAATTTTTCCTACAAAATTCGATACTTTTAATATGTGCATCTGCTAAATCAACCACATGGATAAAATCCCGCATCGCCGTTCCGTCGGGAGTGTTATAATCATCACCATATACATTTAATATTGGTAATCTACCCGACATGACCCTCTGGATATAGGGTACCAAATTACCAGGTATACCACTTGGGTCATCCCCTAATATTCCAGACGAATGGTTACCAATTGGATTAAAATATCTGAGAATTATATAATTTATATTAGGGTTGGCAACAACAACGTCACGTATCATGGTTTCGCACATATATTTTGTTTTAGCATAGACGTTCGTCAAAGACTCTCCACTGGGAGCGCTTTCTCTGATTGGAGATTTTGGAGGATTAGAGTATACGGTGCATGACGACGAAAAAATAAAATTAGTAATCGAGTACTTTTTGGTTAAACTAAGTAAATTTAAGGTCGATAATAAGTTATTTCTATAATAACGTATGGGTAAACTTATCGATTCCGATACCGATTTTAAGGCTGCGAAATGTATTATAGAATTTATAGTATATTGTTTAATTACCAACTCCAGAGAAACTATATCACAACAATCACATTCGTGATATATTGGCGTACGTTCTGGATATGACTTTAATGTATCCCCAACGATACGTGTTATTTTATCTAAGATACCCACGCGTGAATTTATTAAATTATCCAATATAATAGGTGTATATCCAGCCTCAATTAATTGAATAATGGTATGGGAACCTATATAACCAAGTCCTCCGGATACTAAAATATGCATTATATATTAGAATATATAATATTTATTCATGATTTTATGGTTTTAAGCACTCTCGATGGGTGCCATCGACGTAAAATTAAAAAATTGGAGCGCGAGGAGGCCGCCTAATACTTGACCAATTACATAAAACGGCAGATCGATACCGGAAATAGCTTTTTTGAAAAACATCATTACTGATACGGCGGGGTTGAAATGGCCCCCACTAATTGCACCGCCGAAATATATGACGGACAGAAGCGCCACAGCTATAGGTACGGGTTTTCCCTGTGACAAAATCACCGATAAAAATATAAATGTTCCAAGGAATTCAACTAAATATTTCATGACATCCATTATAATATATATATATATAAGATTATTATTTTCTATAAATGCATCTATTAGTCAAATATAAATTTCGCAGACCCCGAGTGAAGGTGGAGGATATTATAATAGCAATTATATAGGACTAATTCATATTCACAATTTGTTTCTAAATTAAGTTTTAGGTTAAGTACAACTTCGCGAATATGACTTAAATTACACTGTCCAGACGGCTTCTTCTGATTTGGCTCCAAGGAAAAATTAATTGTATAAATCGAGTTATTATTTGTAGACGGAAAATGTTTAAATAGTTCTAATTCTTGATAGAAAGCGGCGGTTTGATATTCTTGGCGCTCGATATTATTAAATTTAATTTGCATACTATCGATAATATTTCGTTTGAAGGTATCTTTTATCAAAGGTATATTATTAAGACTCCCCGATATATCTCGAAATTCCCATTGCTCTCGAATAGCCTTCACCTCCGCACTGCGAAAAGCGTCGATATAGTCAATATTAATGGCCCCCACAAACCCCTGGGATATAACGTCCTGATATAGTTTAGGGTATTTATTGGTGGTTAATATTTTAGTAGTACCTATCGTATCGTTTGTAAAATCATCCAGATACGTCAATAAGTCACCCCCACTACAATCCTCGATTGCAGTTTTAAATAATTTATTTTGAAATAATAGCACATTAGCTCTATCAATATTATCTAAATTAGTAAAATTGAAGTGTTGATTGTATTGACACGCGGTGGGTTTTTTTCGCATAAGAACCGTTATGGAACGCGTACACCCAAACGTGTCATAACTATACTTCAATAATTGCTTTTCCTTATTATATTTTCGATGACCCTGGATGTTCTTTACCGTAATACGGTTATGACGTTCGATTAAAATTCTATTATCAAAAACGAAGTAGTTCTTTAATTCGCGTTGTTCTAAAAATATGTAATTAATTTTAATATTGGGCTTAATCTCAAAATTGGTTGGAACCATTTGGTCGTACTCCTGTATATCCAACCTTCGCCACGGTGCCCTATTAATTGCTGTTCCGGGGAAATTAACTATATCTTTTTCCCTAACTAAAAGCAGATCAAAAATACTATTTGTTTGGATATCTATTTCAAAATCCATAAATTCCAAACAGGTAATTGGAAAGGGAACGTCGAAAAACCACACAGGGATTGGAATGAATAATGAACTGGTTGGAATACAACATTGTCCAAAGCTAGTATAAGGTTTGCTAATAGTATTCGCAAGTGCTTTTTTTTCCATATTTAATAGTAGCTCGTGGCGTAAGTATAATAATTCCGAGTCGAATTCTTGAATTATTTTCCCACCTATTTTAAATTTAATAGATTCTATTATTTTAAATTGCAAATCTTTAATCCACTTAATTTCAGCAAAGGAGCCTGTTAGCAATTTCGGTAGCGTGAGGTGAATATAAAACTCTTTGATTAAATCACCATGCCGCGGCAGCTTAATGCTAAATTTATTTTTTTTATTAAAAAATGCTCGGCCTTTTATTGGTCGACACTCTAAAGAAAAATTTAACTTAGCGAAATTGCTATATTGGTGGTAGGTTTTTCTGAAAAAGGTTTTTTGGGGGTTTATGGTTAAAAAACTATCGTTAGTTTTATATGAGTTTAACTGTAAGTGCCCTCCTGGCATGATGACTATTATATCAATATAAATTTTAATATTAAACTAAATATATTTGTTCTATATTTACTAAAATGAGTAATTGGATATGTTATATTTTAAAAAATACGGTGGACAAATATAAGAACCTTACGTATAATGGTGCTACAGTAAATATAACGCGGCGACTTCGTCAACATAACGGGGAGATTACTGGGGGGGCTAAATTTACACGGGGTCGTGGTAATTGGGTGGTATATTGTATTATCAGTGGATTCAAAACCAAAGTCGCGGCGCTTCAGGCAGAGTGGCGAATCAAGCGCGTGGAGGGTCGGAGACGGGCACGCAAATACAGTGGGCCTGCAGGGAGAATCGACGGAATTAATAAAATCCTACAATTAAAACAATTTACTAAAAATTGTGTAAACTGCATTGAGGACCAACAATTAAGCATATATATTATGGACGAATATCGCCATCAGTTAATTGACATTCCAGACCACATCGTAATTGAATCTTTGGAAGCATTTTATACTCTACCGATAATTCCCGTTGATTTAGTTAATGTATGAATATACTTTATTTAGAGTATACCCAACATATAGGCAATCTCTACTTGTATATAGCGGTGTGGAAATTTAATTACCAAACCGTAGAGAACCCTTCCCATTTATATATTCAATTGAATTATAATATCTGAGGAATATATCAACATTATATTTATAGTTTTCTCTACCACCACTATCTTTGTATGGATTATGCATTTCTAAATCTACACATATATTGTCCAGGCTACTAAGATTAACACTACCGTTAGGTTGAAGTAAATCATTATCGAGGCAAAAACTATACAATAAAATATCACTGGCCACAGCGTTTTTAGCCGTAAGGTATTTTTCTAAATATTTATAGTAATTAATATTTCGACTCCTCTCTCGCTCCTTAAAATCGACGTGTAACCCAAATTCTATAATTCCATTCGTAGCAGTGTAAAACTCGTAATTAGCCCCATTTAATATTGGTATATCACCAGGGAGTCTATATCTCCAAACGTTCATAAACTGATCTATATCACTAATACTGAATGCATCTTGTGTGGTAATAATTCTGGAACGACTCACCGTATTCCAAGGATATACATCGGCCTCGCCGGATATATCGATGTTAACCAAGGAATGGATGCCGACTAATCCGCTGGGAGGTGGTGGTGGCGGTGGCGGCGGCGGCGGCGGCGGCTGTGATACTGGTGCGATAGGTTCTGTTTGTGTGGGGGGTGCCGTCTGTTGTGGTGCGGTGGGGGCTGGTGGAGGAACATATTCATTTTCCACGCAGATACACGAGTCGTCAATAGAGTCGGTACCAGTACCACTTAACATATATATTGGTGGTAGTGCGTTCGAAGTGGATTCCCATTCATTTATTTTCATAATGGGTAATAATTTACAACCATGACTCTTCGTATAAAGGGGCTTTATTATACCGCCGCACCCACCACCGTCACCCTCGACCACAATCTCAATCGAAGTTTCAAGTGATCTCGTATTGGATCCGATTAAATCAGCGATAATGGTGCTTGATGGGTTTATTAATTCACCAACAGCATTTAAAAGAATTATTTTATATTGTTGGGACAAATCCTTTAATTCATTACCATGGTGTATGATGTCGATGCTATCTATTTTAGTACTAAATTCTAAACAACTAAATTGTGTAAATGTTTCTTGGGAGGTTTCGGGAATATCCAGGATATTTACCGACTGTCGACTAATAATGGTATGCTGAACTTCCGAAATAAGCGAGTGTGAAGTCAGTTTATCAGATTGCTTTCTAATAAATCGGATATTAGTATAATCTAAAGCGTTATATTGGTCCTTAATTTTAGTGTTTATTACTGCGAATTTATGTTCGTCTTTAAGCACAATAGTTCCCTGGTCGGTTATTAAACTTGTCTCCATAGTATCGCAGTCCAAATATAAATCATGTTTAGAAGTATCAAGCTTGGACAAATTAGTCATAAATCCGTTATATATAACGCACCCTGGTTGTAAATTACTACCCCCGTCGACAATTTCAAATCCTGTTAATTGCCGAAAGGGTTCGATAGAGCACTCAGTCTCTTTTAAGCACAACACTCCGTTCGTAATAGTGTATCCAATAACAGGGATATCAAAATGGTCCTGTTTAGCAGGAGCCATTGTTAGTGTTTCAATTTCTCCTACATGTATACTTAGTTCATACTTAGTTACCGAATCAAATAGTAGTGGTTTGGTGGATACCATATTAAACATGAGTGATGTAGCTTCCGTCGAATACCCACCACCTCGATTAATAATACATACTGTGGTATCTGGTATGTGCCCAATTATTACAGCATATTGGGTATGCTGGTTATGACTCGGATTAAAAATATAATTTTTTGAATGGTCGTTCCCAGAATCCAATTCCCATATGATTTGAAATTCTGAGATTGAAGTAGCGTTTTTAAGTAGAGCATTCGCACGCATATCAATTTGACCCAGATCTGTAATCGCAGCAGTAAATTGCTCGACAACACGCAAATTATCTAACACACCGGATTTTATATTATACCCAATCAATGTGCATATAAGTCCTTTATCGTAATTGTAACCAGCATTCTTAAAATCGAATGTATAAACATCATCACTTCCAGTTTTAGTTATTCCAATTTCCCCCCCAATTCCAGGGTTTTTATTAACGACGACGCCCTTAAAATCACAACCCCCGTAATCGAGTATGCCTTTAATAATCGCATCATTCTGGTCGACGTCTTGTATATCTTCGAGGATTCCCCCTGTCATTCGACTAAGTTCTTTCCTTGCGGCGTTTCTCCTTGTATGGGCGGCCCCATTTTTTATAAAAAACATAGGTCTTTTTCTATATCCCCGCCAATATTTATTAGAAGAGTGATATTTAGAATTAAAATAAATACCCTGGACCCGGCCATTAAAAGTCTGGACATCAACGAACGGTTGTAGTGAATCATTTCCTCCACCAAAATCATATTCAATGTCAGTGACAGCACTATTAATATGGGTTTCCCTAAATTGTAATTCCTCACCGTTAATATCAAGTTGGTAATCACAATTATTCGTTAATAATAAGTTATTTTGCTTAAAATCGAAACCCTCGGCAGATATATATCTGAGCGATTTCCCCAATTCAGCTATAATCGGCACCGCGTCTTGAAAATCACCGAATAGTAGTGTATCTTTATAGGTATTTAATTCTACAAAGTCCAGGTGTGGTTTGGATAAACCGATTGGGTATTTTTTTAAGACCATTACCGTCACTGTTGAAAATTCATGACCACCAATAAATAGACTTAGTTGATCGCCTTCGCGAATACCTGTCGCCGCAAAGGGCTTACGACTATATATAACCAATTGTTTAGTGTAATTTCCACTAAAACTTATATCTTGTAATTTTATTTTGGAAAAACATTCAGTAACGTCGTTCTGCAAATTACAAATAATCCGTATAGGTATTTCGAAAACAGGTTTATAAGCTCCAATATTAAGGCTTATTGGGTGGTGCTTACTATTAAAAGTAAGATATATATTCCTCTGGAGTGCGACGGCGGGTAACTTTTTGGAAATTATAGTTATAGTAACTTTATTATTAATTAAATTTTCATTGATGCGTACACTATCAGTTGGGAATATGAAGGTCTCGTTAAAATATAGTTTTTTTCGCAGAGGCGGTGTGTTCAAAGCTTTGTAGTTAAATTCCAATATAGGTTTTTTACCACATACGATACCGTCGACTAGCTGGTCTCTATATTTTGGACTATGTATGGGAACTATATTATAGTCGAATATGTTGGACGTAATTCGAAGGTCGTCTGGTAATCGAATCTGGTTTAAATGACGACCAGTGCTTATAGTCGTATGTCGTGTTAATCCAGCACCAGGCTGATCGATCATAATGCGATTATTCGATATGGTTAGTTTCGGCTGAACAATTTTGTTATACGGGTCATAAAATTCTATATGGGTATCATCCGGTATAATACTTCCTGGACTACCTTTAATTGACCGTAATATCCCACCAACAAAAACCTCACCTTTCTGGTGAACTATTGTTCCGTGGTCTAATACACACGTATTTAGGTGCTTATTCAGTAATTCAGTTGAATGTGTGAGGCGTATATGGTCGTCGCCGTCGACCGCAATTATATAGGGTTGAGTTTTATAATTTTTACCCGACCGCACAATCTGTAAACCAGAGCAATACAGCTGTGATTGAATATACAATCGTTCGTAATCGGTCGAAATACGTTTTTGCGCCAGGACGACGTTTTTAATGGACCCGCGTTCGATATTTACCGTGGCGTCTAATACATCCCCACTTTCCGTTACCACCCTAACCCCTTTAATATAATTTACGCCTGGCTGTACCACTATTACGAAACGCACTGCTAAATTGTAATTAAGAGGCGTGCCGCTATTCAATCCGTTTAGTATTAGGGTTGGCTTTGAAGTTAAAAAATCCAAACCCTGTACAGAAAGCAGTTGTCCTTCCGCGATAGTAAAACGTGACTTCGCAATAAGGCACGTGGGTTGGTCATTTTTTTGCAAAAAAGCCCCCAAAAATTTGATAAAGTCGTTCTTTCCCTGGGATTTGGCTTCGTTTTCCGCCAAGGTAGTAAAATTATTTTGTAAATATTTCACTTCTTGGTTTTCATAGTCCTGATTCGAATAATTACTCCATTGATTGGTCGTGTGAACGTTATCCTTTTTACTAATAATATGCAATGATTTTATGGCGTGATATTCCTTAATATATAATTTATTATGCTTCCCAGTAATGCCAGTAAAACTTATTTTTTTATTAAATGTAAAAATTTGTGAAAGCGGCTGCAGTGCAAATTCTCGCCGTTCAACATTATCTAAAAAGACATATTCAACGTCCAGTGTAGGTACGAAGTATGACAACGATAGATTATGGGTGAACTTTAAAATATCTGGTTCTGGGTCAGGAATACGGCGATCATGTGTTATAGTATTTTCTGTGCTGGGATTGGTGGAATTGTTAAGGGATAATGAAGTCGATGGAAAATCAATTAGGATTTCGGCGGTTGTAGGTGCAGCTTCTTGTAGAAACACTTTTGTTGGTTCCGACGGGAGATCCAATACAATTGGGGTGCGCTTTATAATTGTGTATAAGTCTTTTAGTGGTCTGAGGGTAATTTCTATAAAAACCTCGCGAAATCGATTTGAAACCAATGGAATATGCGACTTTTCCCTAAAAAAACAAAATAATAACGGTATATTCAGTTCATAGTTATTAATTGAAACTCCCGTTTTAAATCCCCGTTTTAAATTAAGGACGTTCCCCAACTGAACATTAGAGGTTGTATACCCGGGATATCGACCGTGAACGTACGGACTGTGCAATGCCGGCACATGTCCGATAAGTTTATTAAAATTAGCACTTTTATCGGAATTTAAATATAAGTCCCGGTGTGTAATTAGGAAATCCCCGTCAATTTCTTCTATAAGGATATCGTCAAAATATAATTTGGCAGATTCTATAATGCTCGCCCCAATGTTCCTGATCCAAGCAAATTCCCCCAAATCTCCCAAATGAGAATATATCTTGGGTAGATTTAATCGGAGAGTTATAAAACTTACTAATTCAGCATTTCGTAAAATGCGAAATCTAAATTTAGTGGAACACTCGTTTGACATATATTTTTTTTGTAAACACTCGTGGGTATTTGATTGTTTCGCAAAATTAGTGTGTGCTTTGTAGATATATTTCCAAAAGCTAATTTTAGGATTGCCAATAAGTATCTGGTCTTCCTTACCCCTATATTTCAATTTCAATTGACCCAGTGTCATTTATCATATATCATTTATAATAGTTTTAACTTTATTTAACTATCGAGTGTCTAAAATTATTAGTTTACTACTTATCAGAAAGGACCCCCGTTCAAATTCCGGAGAGGTGGTATATCCACAGTCCTTACGAACTAAATCACCGACGAACAACTATCAATATTTTACTATTAGGGCATAACACCAAAATATTAATTTTTGGAAACATTTCAAAATACAAACAATGAAAAAAATTTAGTAAATACACTGTGGGTAAAATAGGCAGTTACTTCGATATTATTGGGCGTTTTAAATAACCAAAATCGGGGAATACATAATATATTGTGCTCGTGGAGAATAATATCAACAGAATTAACCTGAGCATAATTATCTTTTTCTAATTCTAAATACTTTAAATTTGTATCGGAGTGAGTAGCTTTAAAGTAACATAAAAATTTAGGATTTATCAGTGTTATAACCGTGTCTCGCTGTGCACGAATTAAACATATTTCACTTTTGTGCATGGCGTAGTTATCTACTAAATTCAGGGTTACGTAGTTCTGCTGAATTGTAAGCGCCGTGTTTAACGAGTATGTATCAATATTATATTTGAGTGTATTATCTTCTATAAGCGTTATTATCAGAGGATCCGTATTCAAATATAAATAGGAACCTTTAATGTGGTCTAACGTTTGTTGGGTTATTTCAAACTCCATGGTAGTAAGACGGTATTTATATAAATGGAGGACTATTATAGCCAACACAGCAACCATCACGACCCCGATACATACTTTAAATAAAATTTTCATTAATTATTAATAAGATAATAATAATTTAAAGTTATCTCACGAATATAATTTATAAAATGACAACTGATATTAGAACAGCATGCGTAAAATGGTTTAATCCTAAATCTGGATATGGGTTCATCACGGATAGTGATAGCAAGGATGATATATTTGTACACCACTCAGAATTACAGGCTGGGGAGAATGTTTATCGTTCACTGACGACTGGGGAGTACATCGAGTATCAACTGAGTGTCGACCAGCACGGGAAATCGACGGCCACTGCGGTTACGGGTATTAAAGGTGGTATTCTCCTATGTGAGACCACCGCGATTAACATCGCCGAGCGTCGCGAGCGCAATGCCTCCCGGGGAAACGACCGAGGAGCCCCGCGAGCACAGAAGGAGGAGCCCCGAATGTAAAGAGAATTTAATAATAAAATAAACGTAAGTTTATTATTAAATACAATGAGTGAATTTTATGAGAGATGCGAGGGGGTAAATTTATGGATTAATATCGTATTAACCGTTCTCATAAGTCCAGCACTGTTGATTGGGAAAATCTTATGGGACCGCTGTAATAATCGCAGGAATGACACCGTTATAATGAAAAATAAATTGCAATTAAAAAATACATCTGAAAAGTTGCGAACGTTTTACTGGCCACTATATATACGACTTGTTAAGAATTATAGTATATGGGTTAAATTATTGGAAGGTACGTATACCGAGGATCTGGTACCAACCGCTTCGACTGGAGACGACGTATCAACAATATGTAAACATATAGACTCGCTTAATAATCCGTGTCAAGTGCCCATCCACCAAAATACTGATGTAGGATTATGCCTATATCACACCCACGCACGAAACCAACGTAAGTTAGTAAATGTCTACGACGATAATCTTATTAAATATTTTAAAATTAAACTACTGGACAATTATTCTGAAATAAATAAACTTATTATCGATAATATTTATATATCAGAACCTAATACACAGTTGGGTAAATTATTAATATTCTATATGAAATTTATACTGGTTATGACATCTCAGCTTGAGACAAACCAATCGTTAAATATGCGAGAGTTTAATATGGATTATCCCCATAGATTACTACCGTTAATCGAAAAGAAGCTGTTTAACTTGCAGAAAGCATATAATAAACTCTTGCAAAATTATTATTACAAGGTGTAATATATAATATACACTTATATATAGATGATAACAACTATTAATCCGTTGGTCAGAGATACGCTCATCGCTAAATCCGATGACATATTAAAAGCCTTAAAAATTATTTCATCAATTCAATCAAATGATAAATTATTCGTTCACGACACGACCCTGATTATCCAACCTTATTCTACAACACGAGCGTTTCATAGGTGGTGGAACAACTATAACCGATCCGAGCCGATGGAATTTATTACCAAGTTATATGACGACGCACTCAAAATAATAAGCCAGCTTGAGGGGGTTAATTCCAGAGGTAAAGTACGTACGCGTCGAAAGTTTTTGCAAAAAAAAAAAACTATAGTGTCATACATAAAAAATGCTAAAGGTGGTTTGCTACATTTAATGATGACCTACAGTAATGACCACGTCTTAACGAGTTCGATAAACGCACTTCTGGTGCTCACCGACAAATATAATTAAACCATGGTCACCTCCATAATTTCGATGTCGACATTAGGTTTATTATTATCTATATCACAGTCTAAAATATTTAGCAACTCATATAACCCCTTAACTACTTTCCCGAAGACTACATTTATACCATCCAATTCTGGACATGGTGCTGTCGTAATTAAAAATTTAGAGGAATTAGTATTAGGTCCCCGGTTTACCATCGATATGGTACCCGCGTGAGCGTGTGTATATCGAAAGGATTCGTCAATAAAATTGCGACCGTACAGTGAGGTTTCGCCAGTACCGTCATTATTCGTAATATCACCGCATGACCCATACTTACCTTTTAAAATTTCATAAACTTTCGTATGGGTAAAAGTTTTCTGTTTTAAACCATTAAACGCGATACTTCTGAAATTCTTGCACGTTATTGGGAGCTCTTGGTCAAAAAGCTCGATCTCAATCTTGGCTGTCGCATTGCCCTGTTTAAATAGTATCGAAATGTTATTTTTCGCTACTCGAGCATTTTTACTATCCATGGCTGCGATTTCCTCCAATTTTTTGGTAACCACAGCAGTGTTAATTGTATCGTGTTTAAATCGAGTATATAGTTGTCCTATAAGATAGACAATTAAACAAAATAATAACACGATTATTATAATAAAAATTTGCATTATATAGGTTATATAATATAAATTTGGGATTTTACATTAAACTATAAACTATAGGAGGGGTTAATATTGGTACCCCATCTTTATCAAAACATATTAATTCAAGGGTTAACGGTTCCTTAGTGCTAATACAATACCCTTGTATGGCGCTATAGTACGCATATACATCCTCCATTCGAATAAGGGTTTCGGACGTATTGGTGTAGACTACGAAATTATCAAATGTAATGAGCTCAATATCGGGGATACCATACTCGTCAATAATAAATTTGCATAGGTCTAAATTGGTTCCCACCAAATTCCGTTGTCCGACGATTCGTATTTGAGACCAAGTATTAAAATGTTCGGGTACGGTTTTAATTGGGATCCCATAATCACCATGCACCATATTGTTGTAGGTTACTTGTGGTCGAAAGGCGTTATAACGTGTATATTGATTAACACCAATATTTATATTTGTTTCTGAATACGTCGCGATATTGCTTAGGTATTTTAATATATCTAACACTACAAAGGCTGAAACTATCGACGTCGTTGTGGATAATGCTGGGATTATTTTACCAGACAATAACTGTATCTGCAGCGTGTCGCATGGTGTAATATTGTAACATTTGGCACGAATATTTGTTAAATACGCCATAAATTCCAAATGGTGTGCAGAATCCTTATCGTAATGTATTGGCTTGGGAATTAGCAGGTCACTTGTAAACGAGATAACTCCCAATGATTCATGGTGGGATTCGTCGAAAGCAGGTGTCAAGGCAAAGTGTGTCGAGGGCGATTTCGTGATATTCAGTAATTTTAGCAATGCCGAATAATAGTCAATGTCTAATATTTCACGAACCTTTAATAAATTGGGTTTAAGCTTATTACCGCTCCAAAAATCGTCGTCTTTGTGCGTATCCAGTACCTCGACTATAATATTTTTACAGTATTTAATATAAATATAGTTGCCTAATTTTTCTACCCAACCGTATTCTTTCGTATTTAATACGTTTATTAACAGCGTCGCGATCGTCGTCCGTTCAACGCGCTCTTGAACATTTTCCAAAAGTTCCATTTTACCTTGAAAATCCGCGGCGTTGTCTAAAAAATCATGTGAATCCGCAAGGCCCTGATTAAAAACCCTATCAAAGATAGACAAACCCCATTCGACACAATGGTCTATGGTGTGGGGAAAATTTCGTATGGTACACATTGGTATATTTTTTTCAGGAGGATCCTTTATTTCAGAATAGGTCGCTGTTTTGTTTGGAATAATTACTTGTACATTCCCCTTAACACCCAATGTCCCAGATTCAAACAGTGGTTTACGAAAACATACACATTTCTCGTCGACGTATCGGCGGGCTTTCACATTATCTAGGGCATTTATAACAATATCCCTACCTTGCCAAAAGTTATAGTTAAACACTTCCTCATTTGAACGACCAACCTGTATTAAAGAGTTAGTAACCTTCATATTCGGGCGATAGGTTTGTAGTTTATTTTTTACGACTAATGATTTATACTCTCCGATATTATTTGGTTGGAATAAGAACTGGCGTGTAAGATTGGATAATTCTATGGTATCCATATCAGTGATAACCAAATTAGACTTTTTACTTTGGCAAAATCCCAACATAGCCATGTTTTTAGATATTTCACACCCCAATGCTCCACACCCTACCATAAAGGCATTTAGGCCTTTAATTCGTTTAATTAGGGATTTATCCAATAAGTGTTTCAGGTCGTCGGTGTGGTTGCGGACTTTGTACAGGTCGGTCCCATGAAGCTCCCTAAAATTGAACAAAATTTCTTGACTGATAGGTGTATATTTACCACTTGTTTTAATAACTTCTTGGGCTAAAATTCCACCGACAATGGAACCCAATAAATAAAACTTATGGTTTCGTTTTTCCCGGAAGTCACTATCATAATTACCCCCATTAGCAGTTCGTAAAAATTGCGTATAGTTTTTATAGGTGGTATCATCCCGTCCAAAACTATGTTGCAAGTTTATATATTGATAATCCAAATTCTTAATCGATTCACTAAATTTTTTATGATTTAGTTGGGCACTAGTTGGCACCTCACCAAATACCACATTCCGGGATTTCAAAATCTTATGTATGGATTTTGAATATTTGATGTTTGCCACCAAAGTTTTTTTATCATAGGTTTTTAGAATTGAATACTCATTCACAATACCCTCGCAGTCGCCACTGGTCCCAGACAGGAAAAATTTTTTAGAAGTGGGGATAATATTCGTATCAAAGTGGAGATTAAAATTATCCCCAACCCGTTGCTTGGATTGAACATGGCCTTTAAACCGCGCCTCTCCGTCTGGGTCAATTACATCCCAAACACCAAAATTAACGAATATATATCCCAGAAGTTCGTTATTACTACCAAATATAAAGGGTTTCTTGTATTGAATGCATAGACTCTCGATAAAGTCGATATTAAACGAATGGTTCGTCATTATAACACAGTCTATTAAATTTTCCATGAAAAGAGCCTCGATTTGCGGTTTCGTTTTAATAATATGGGAGCATGTGTCCGTTTTCAAGGAATCAATAAATAGTTTACAGTTTTTACTCAACCTAACACCTATTGTTGAACCAAGCACACGATTATGGTGAATTTTCTTTGCAATAGTAGTATCATGCATATATAAAGTATGTACCCCCATAAGTGCGAGTGATTTCGCCGCCTCACACCCGATTGTCTCGCACCCTAAAATAAGGACCTTTAATTTGGAGATATGTCGCATAGCATCTCTACCCAAGGCTCCTATTTGTCTGGAGTACAAAGCGTCTGCCATTCTTTAAATCAAAAAATTATTGGATTTTTTAATTCAAATTTATAAACGTTATATGTTCAGAATCCTTCCAGACCAACCAACTTGCGATAGCCCTCGTATGTATTCCAAAAAATAAACTGCCATGGTGCTAATCGCAACCAATTTGCCCATACACCCTTATATAATTCCCGGACCCCATGCTGTTGAATAGTTCTATACATACAATCATATACTCCGCTATATTTATCAATATTCGCCATCATCTTCGATTTAGTACTATCAAATGGTGTGGAACATACTGAGGAAACCAATCCCGACGAAAAGGAGGATATTGTGAATGTAATATTATCTTCCTTTGGTCGATATACTAATATAATTTGTTTCACCGTATCGTAGGTTGCCAACTCACCCATATTTACAGCACCAGCCCTTAATACATTTGGGGACCAACCCTTATAGAAACCTCGAATACCATGATCCTTAAACACTTTTTGGGCGATCTGCGTCATCGACGAGTCACCGTTTATCATCTGAATCTTTAGAACATCTGCTGGATTAGCAACTAATTGACCTGCCATCCCAGCAACGGCCCCACCGAACATTTTTGGTATAATATCCGTCTTTGTATAATTATAGTCGTGGGCCTTGTTGCGTAAATGATCATATAAATTAATTTTAATACCCTTATATATAAAATGCCGGCATATAGCGGGTTTTAATCCGCGATAAAGCGTTCCTACACCATGATTTTTCATATGAAAACCAAACCCGTGCTTATTATTAATTTGCATTCGGGTTTTAATAGAATCTATTGGAAATGTGACGGTTTCAGCAGTTGTGCTGGCCAAGCAAATTCCCAAATAGTTAATAAAAAAATTTTTATCCATCTATACAATGTAAGCAATATCTTATTATAGCATATACATTTAAATTTTACGAATTATCCAAAATAAAAAATTATCATATAATATGTTGATTGGTGTAATTGGAAATGGATTTGTGGGTCGGGCAACAATGTTATTAGAGTGCGTCCAAGTAAAATTGGTTGTATACGACATAAATCCTGCATTATGTAAACCCGTTGGAACTGAACTGGGTGATTTAATTGACTGCGAATGTATTTTTATTAGTGTCCCAACACCAATGAAAAAAAACGGCGAATGCTTTACAGATATTGTGGAAGAGGTAGTTACCAACCTTCGTAATATTCAGTACAAAGGCTTTATTATAATTCGGTCGACAGTTCCCGTTGGAACGTGTGATCAGTTAGGGTGTTATTTCATGCCAGAATTTTTAACGGAGCGAAATTTTTGCGAAGATTTTAAGCAAAATCAAAATTGGATTTTCGGAATATCACAAGGACCCCGCGATAGCGAATTTAAAAAAACTATTAGGGAACTGTTTACTCTGTCACATTTAAATAAAAGGATTCAGCATAATAATATTCATTTTGTGTTAAACAAAGAGGCGGAAATGATCAAATTATTTAGAAACTGTATGTTAGCAACAAAAGTCTCATTTTGTAATGAAATCAGTGAATTTTGCACATTAAAGGATATCGACTATGAAAATGTTCGAAAGTTAGCATGCGAAGACCCCCGCATATTACATAGTCATTCTAAAGTTCCTGGACCAGACGGAAAGTATGGCTTCGGCGGCACATGCTTCCCGAAAGACGCAAATAATTTAAAATACCAAATGGGGAAAGTCGGTATGAAAGGCTTTATTTTAAATGCTATACTGGAAAGAAATACCACAGTCGATCGTCCAGAAAAAGATTGGAACAAAAATATAGGACGGGCTGTAGTAGAGGACGACCCGTCCGATAATTGAACCGAACTTATATAAATACTACACTAAATAAATTGTTTCAGATGAGAGAATGCATATATCTATCTTATATGGATAATCCCAACCAGAACTAACGTCAATTCGGACTACCCGTAATACACTATTATGTATAGTAAAATCGAACACTGCACCATCAACATGACTATCTAATTCAATTGAATATTGGATATCATCTGGAAAATAAAATAGATTTATAGTTTTCACAGGCGTATCCGAAGGGCCTATGTATACTGGTATATTAATATGATTCATAGGATATTTTTTATTAATTTCAAGAGCGTTAATATTTAAACTATATCTTATGCATGCATATAGGTTATATAGAGTATGCTTCATTGTCGTGTATGCCTCGTTTCGCAAAAACGATATTATAAACCACAGGATTAATGGATTTCTTGGTTCGGAATTATTCGCAATTGTCGATATGGTTAATTTTTGAGGACTTGTAGCTAAATAAACCGTTATATCTTGGTCCACTTCATTGACGTGTAATCGTGAAATTGAATTAATTTCAGAATAAACTCCTGAACAAATAAATAATTTACATAGAGACCATAAATGCTCCTTACATTGCCTGTTTCGAATCCTTTGAAACAGCGACGTAACGTACCTGTTTGTGTGCTTTTGTAGAAACTGTATGCATGCATCATTTAAACTGACTTCAACCTGGAAACCCGAGTTTAAGTACGACCAACTTTTACGTACGTACTTGGGGACTGGCGAGGACGCGAGAGTATAGATCATATTATTACGAATTATGGATTTAGACCACATGTAATCTATGGAATTTTGAACGGGGGGCAGTACAATTCTTGTATTATATTTAAGTTCTTTAATAATACAGAGTTTTACACTGGTTGCAAGACAAATGTTTACCATAAATGTATCCCAACCTGAACCATCAATGCTCGTTATAGTTAAAATATTGTCTTGTATATCAAAAATATAATTCGTTATATCAATTGGACTTCCCACCGTGCTATCGGGATCTTCTGGGGAAGCTTGAATGTGTATCTCCATTATATTATAAATATTAATTCCAGAAGTTACATAAACCAAATCATAGGTTCCCCCGTAATTTACCTGGATAATGTTAGCAGAAACCCAATTTTCTTGGTGTGGTAATTTTACTTCCACACTCTGATATTCCGCGAATAATGGGGACGGTTGCAATTCAATCGTATACTCCATATCGCTTGGGAAATAAAATAGGTTTATTAAATTACTATTTGCAGTGGATTCATTGATAGTAATCGGAATTTTTACACTGGTAAGGGAATGTACGACTCCGTTTAAAATAACATCCATATTTAAATTATATCGAAGACAATTATATTCGTCGTATTCATTTTTAATTCCATTAGTGCGGGTAGTGGTAAATATAAACCACAATATAAAACCTAAAATTAATGCACGAGGAGCATTTGAATTGTTTAGCATAAAAGCTGAAATATAATGTTCTCCCACGGGTTCTAATATGGTGTAAAAAGTAGCACCGTTGTCCAGCCACATACCGTTTAAATTCATGGGATTTAATCGTTTAGTTAAAAATGTCCCACCTGTTTTATATAGTTTACATAGGCCCCATAGGTACATTCTATATGGGTCGTGATTAATTCGTATAAACAGACTGGACATAAACCGATTAAAATTTTGTCGCAGAAACGCCATGCAGTGTGTAGAAAAACTATACTCGATTGTGTACAGCGGATTTAAGGACCTCCACGAGTCGCACGTATTTAGTTGGTCATATTCGTCAGAATATATATATACATATTTACTATTCACTGTATATGGTGTAAAATCGTCTAGTGTAGCAGTATTAAAGACCTCCGCATTAAGACGTTCTTCGAATAAATATAAACTTTCATAAGCGTCGATGCAAATATCGATTTTAATGGGGTGAGTTATAGGACCACTTACCTTTAAAATATTGTCTGTAATATTACACACAAGGTCTGGTAGCTCACCCCAATAGTCAATTCGAACATATACAACGAACAAGTCTGCGGGTGGGACTTGGGTGGCACTGTTGTACTCAGCAGTGTACTCTACGTAGGACCTCGCACTTTTGTGGATTTCGTTGGTTGGGGTGACGTACTCACTCACTTCAGATAGAAATTGGTATCGATGTACTTTCATCCCGGAATCTTCGAGCTGAAACATAATAATGGGATTTCCCCCAGTATCCAGTTCGGCTACCTTCGCCCACGCGTCGTCAAGACTTGTTATATCTTCATATGTTGTTGAAATTCTAGCATCATTATAATATGAACCTGCACCGATGACAATGTTGGCACCCGAAATATCAACCCAGTTTGACTGTTGTCCAGTTGTTAACGAGGCGTCCCGAATATAATCACACCGAATGTCATATAGGGGGATTCCTTGGCGGTATGTAACATTATAAGAGCCTCCAAAGTTTCCAGATACAATCGTGCCTAATTCCCACCCTTTAATTTCTTCAATATATATTTCTACAGAATCGCCTACCTCGTAGAGTACTGCACTATTCACCTCGCATGTATACCCTATATTGTCTGGGAAATAAAACAAATTAACGGAATGTTCATTACCTGGACGGGGTTCTAGAATAATCGGGATTTTTAGTTTTGTTATAATATATCTATGGTCGGGTTTAATAATAATATTGTCTAAATTATAGCGAATACAGTTGTATATATCGTACCTGGCACCGCTTGAATCAAAACTATCACGCAGTGTATTAGTGTCTAAACAATCATAACATATGGTTGGTCCATAATTTGGATTAACCCGTTTAATAAAGGAGCTTGTCATTAAAAACCACAATATAAAACATAATATGAGTGGATTTTTAGGGGGGGAAGTATTAATCATACTGCTTGAAATTGAATCGTTCCCAACGGATTTTAACGAGACGTAAACGCTTATATCGGAAATCAATCCGTTCGCTATATTAAATGGCGTACCAGTTGCATCGGAAAATATCCCTCCAGTTATATATAATTTACATAGTCCCATAAAATGATCACGGTATGAACCAAGAGTTATTCTTCCAAATAATTCCGAAATATAACTATTAAAGTGATTTTGTAGAAAACACACGCATTGGGTGTTGACCATAGTTACCACATGATACCCCAGGTTTAATTGTTCCCATTTTACCAATGTAGTTAGGGGTGGAGGTTCTTGGGATATTATATTAATGATTTTATGGGATATTTCACAATGCTGTTTTAGCATATTATTCAGTTTACAGCGAATATCAATCGGTAAGCTGGAGGCACTATTAATTGGCGTTATTTCAGTAGAGTATTCTAATGTGTAGAGGTCATCGGAATTAATCGGATATTGTTTAAATAAATATATTATTTCGTCCGTCGCTAAGCAAATGTCGATTTTTAACGGATAATCCCATTCAAAATCACTCTTTATTTTGGTAACTGTTAGAATATTATGGTCGATGTTAAAGGAGAATCGTTCCGAATACCAATCATCACTCTCAGCTACCGGAAAGCTGCCATCGACCAATCTCCGAATATCACACCCTTCAATACCGCGATGGATATCTCCGTCCTGCACTATAATATCATATGTCCCATCAATATTTATAGTTTTAATTAATCCAGACAGTGTGTTTTTGTTACATACACATAACTCGACGGCTTCCTCTAATTTAAATAGACCCCCATATCGTATCGTATATTTAACATCTTTTGGAAAATAAAATAAATTTATGTTAATACTGGTCGTGTAACTTATATGTGGGTGTATTATTATCGGTATTTTAACTTCATTCAGGTGATATTTTTGTTCAGGTAAAAGCTGACTACCGTTGAAATTATACACTAACCATTTATATAAACTATATTTAATAGTATCGCTCCATGTACAAAAGTCATTATCGCGTTTTATTCGTGGATGACTATTACCTCCAATATAATCAATACTGCGTAGAAACCGAATGATAAAGCATAGAATAATTGGACTCCGGGGTTTATGATTATACACCATAAATTCTGTAAATATACTATTTTTTTCACATACCGGGGTTTTACTACATGGAGTGGACGTTACGGAGATTGTTGGGCTTATTAAGCTGTTAATCACTGTCATTGCTTGGGTAAATTGTGATATCTCGAATTCCCCAAGTAGGTTGTTAGATTTGTAGATTTGTAGTCTATTACTTAAGGTGTTCTGGGGGTTAGGGTTCCATATAACTTTATACGGGAGGCCGTCCAAATTAAATCTAAAAGTCTTGATTTCCTCGGTAGTTGGACATGACATAGTATTTGGGGTATTGTATATCCATTTTGTTGAGAATTCTAATTCGCCACCGGTCAAGTCGTGAACCCAATGTTCACCTGTACGATATCGACATTTCATGTTATATGGACCCCACCTATTACCGAATAAAATTAAAATTTTATACTCCGTCCCAACCTTCATGTACATATCACCATGTTTCGATTCTGTGGCGTGTACCTCAGAATTGTTTACTATTAAATGTTCAGAGTCTAACCAGTCCGCGGGGGGCATATCAGTATCAGTAGGTGATATAAATAATAGGGAGGAGTCGTCTGACTCCAAATAAAATTCTACTGATACTGATTCGTCCATCACAGTTCGAATATCCGATTTTGGCAATATAACCGTACCATACCACTTAACCGTAAAGTACTCGCTCACACCTATCGCCCCCCGCCCACTGCCGGGTCCGGGTCCACCGCGGATTACCTCAATATCACCCGTGTCAAGGCGCACGGCGGTGGTTTCGATGTCGGTGAATTCAGGTACTTTATCATCAAACCATTCTAATCTGTCATCAAAATACCCATTCCAAAGATAAGAATCGGAATGGGAGTTGGCCACATCATTGAGATATCCGGACGAATCGTAAAGATCATAAAATACCTCGCGATTTAATCCACTCAATCCCGTATCTGTGGTATCAGCCTCCCCTGGACACTCCACCCCCTCTGTTAAATCCAGGCAATCCCGGGCTGCATTAAATTCCAGTCCCACAGTAGTTAAATCGGTTATCCACTTGGTATTATAAGAGGGGTCTCCAATTTTATATTGAAAATTAAATGCCGAGGTGTCTCGTCGTTCCCCATATATAATCAAAATGTTATACGGAATACCCACAAGCATGTCAATAGTTCCGGTCACTGTTTTACCCGTATGATACCCAGAATTATCTACCAATAAATATGGCGAATTTAAAGAAATATCGTTGGAATAAATACCATTGGTGGTTGGCCACATAAATAATAGCGAGGAGTCATCGGACGTCAAAGAAAATACTACCGAATCCGAAACCCCTGTCATATCGGTTTGAGGGGTCCCAATGACTATAAACCTGTACCCCCACCCGGTAATAGTAATATCACTGGTAAACTTGTACCACAGTGAATTGCCTGAGATATCGAGTGCGGTGCTGGCTGTGGTGTGAGAAATAAGCACACCGGCTGAATCACGGTCAAGTTCTCCTCTACCTATACTGAGGATAAGGTCCGTTTCGATATTAAACGCTTCATTCGAAGGGTCCCTTTTATAAATTTCCAGAAAGTCATACCCGGGTTCCGTATAGCACCTGGGGTCAAAAATAATGCTGAGTCCAAGGGCTTCGGGGATATGTACTGTCCCAGATGCGGAAAAATTATTCGTGTATGGGTGTGCACTCTCCACAACAATTCCGCCCCCAACCATACTCGATTTTGGTAAAGTTACGGCTCCATACCATTTATAGGTAAGATAATCTATACCATTTAATATGGGGTCAACTTCAATCTTGGTTTCGACCGTTTTTACCCTTGGTATTTTATCATTAAACCATACTAAGCTATCGGCGAAATACCCATTCCAAATTTCTGAATCCAAGGATCTGTTTATATCTTCTAAATACTTAACACTTTCCAATTCATTATAAAATATCTCGCGATTTAACCCAGTTGATGACCTAGAAGATTCCCCCATACATAAATATAAGCATACGTCAGAGTCGAGTTTACTAAGTGATATTGTGGGTGGAGGAGAGCGAATATCGGTATAGACTCCACCCAACATATATAACGAACATATTCCTAAAAAAAAGGTCGCGGGTGTTGGATACATTTTCGTCTCGGCGACGGCTGAAATCTGGTCCAAGGCTGCAATCTGACCCAAGGCTTCGACTGTGATAGGAACCCAACCGGTATGACCGCGATTAAATTCCCACCCCCCCACCTCCCCATCACAACATGTCTCCGCTGACATAACAACTAATTCATGCGGGCCTCTCTCAAGCCATAGTACCTTGGTTTTGGGGTCTGTAAGGGTTTCATCCCACGTGTCTTGAGGAACGTCATTCCAATGAACTGGTTGTTCGTTAATTATAAACTCAGTGACTATATTACCGTCAATAGTTACAACGACCCCGTACGTAGAATCAAGGTTAAATAAAAATTGCCACGTAGTGCCTACGGGATTTGGTTCATAAAATTTAATTGTAAATCGTTGTAGTACGTTGTCCTTGCTACCAATGACACATAATGCTTGGTTAGAGTGTTTTGTCATATCGCTTAAGTCGAGTGTGCAATATTGTCCAGAGCTGTCGGTCGTAGTTGAATGAGTCGATACGACATTTAGAAGATTTGTTAAATTCGTAGGACCCTCAGTCATTTCGGCGGAGTAGTAGTTTATATTAACTGGATTAACGGTGTCGTATGTAGATTCCGTTGGCGAAGGTGTTTGGCAACTGCCTTCGGCTCGCAACCGAGCGAATAATGTCGCTATATAGCATCCATAATGGTCTCTGAGAAATTTAAACGCCTTGGGGTACAATAATGTGGATATCGTATATTCGTCATTTAAAACGCTCCATTGGTGGGGCTGGGGTATTGTGGATATTTCGGAGGTTATATGGATAATATCGGAGCCTTGGTGAGGCATTAATATATTATATATTAATATATAATATATTTCCTTTGGTATATCTGTAATACATGTGGTAAAGAAAGTTAGGGCCCGCATCGTTCGCAGAGCCAATCTATACAGTGAGATTCTGTAAATCTTGGTGATCACATGAGATAGTCCCGAAAAGTAATTTTATAGCGGAGAAGTCGTCACGATGATCCAAAAACTGCTGTCGACTATACAATGTAAATCCGATAATAAGGATTATAATCAGTCCAATTGTGAACATATTCTTAACTTTTACTATAAGGTCCAACGTTTTTTTAGACAACGCAGATTGAACTTTATAATAATCTAAGAAATTTTGAGTAATGTACAGTCCTGCTAGACATATAAAGATTATGCCAGTAAAGGCTACTGAAAGCTTTGTAAAAAGTAAAAATATTAACCATATCACCAAAGTATCACGCATATTAGTTACTGGATTTAGATTGGTAGTAAATCCTACGGCAAAATATATGGAAAATATCAGAATAATATGTTTGGCCCACATGTTTTCGGCCAGTAATTTTTGGGTTTTACAACCAAGTAATTCAGCGAGGAAATTACCCGACATTGCTAAAAAAACCAACAAGGCTCCTTTTATAAGAATGGTGCCTGTAGATACACTTGTTGAAACTGGAACTTCTTCTTTAGGTGCTTCTTTGTTCAGCATTATATATATATATATATATTATAATTTTCAACAAATATATAGATTTAGTAGGCGATCATTACAGTTGTAAATCTCACTGTTAATACTAAGTACATGCCTTTGGTGCCAATACATAATCAAAAAATAATTAAAACCTCGGTCTTTTTTAATAGATTAGTAATAAACTCATTCGAGGACTTTACTAATTGCAGAATAAATTGTTTGCATTTTTATTTGATTAGTGTCTGTGATATTCAGGGTTTCTAATCCAGGAAAGGTCTTATACATATGGGCTTTATTGAAATGGGTCGGTTCCGTTGGGGTAAAGTTTTCATAAAAAGTTCTCCAATTAATTTCTGAAAAATTATTAATTATGTTTGAAATCTGAGACAGGTTTTTATTTGGACGGGTTATTAAAACTAAATAATTGTGATGAGTTCCAGAATTATTTATATGCTTGATTTTCATATCTTTAACTTTTACCGACCATTCATGTTTGATATATTTTCGTATAATGTATTTGTATTTGACTCCCTTTAACGAATCAATTGGTATTGAGAAAAACTGTTGATTTTTTAATAGGATATTCGTTCCTACTAAATAGTTTTTATAGCCCCGAATTGGCTGCTGGTGCCTACGATATGGGTGAGACACTAAGTTGGGTGTAATCTTTAAATCGCATGCGATTACAAAATTAATACTGTGTGTTTTTTCTGGGGGTTGGGTAAAATGTATGTTAATTTTTATGTTCACCATTTCAACTGGTTGAACTAAACACAATTATTTACAAATCAAATTAATAACGATCTTAGTCCTACACGACGTGACATTATTCGTTACATTGTATAATATATAAGCAGTATTGTACTCAACTTTATACAGTTTAAATAAATATTGTTAGATTATATAATGGAAAAAAGTTTATATACTCGTCAGATAATTATGTTTATCGTAATGGTAATTATAGGAATGCTATTTAATCCAATGAATATTTTAGCGTACCGGCTCAGTGATTTATATATCTCAGCTACGCTATTTTATGGAGGGTTACTAATGGCTTCGAATATGGTATGGGCTCACGAAATAGTCCATTATTTAGCGATGGGACACTTTAATGTTAATATTTTTTCCATTGGTATCATTGGGTCTGTCTTAATATCGACTCTATTGCTACGACGCCAATTCTCGATTGACGACAAGCAGTGGTTGCGGCGGATGATAAGCCACCATTCAACGGCACTCACGACGACTCACAAGATTTACATTACAACTGATAATCCTAAGTTAAAGAAATTAGCCAATGAAATAATCCTGACCCAGGAAAAGGAAATTTCGCTAATGAAATCGATGTTATAGTATACCATATTCCATTGATGCACTACCGTATTGGGGATATCCTATAAAGGTATTGTTGCAAAATAGAATTACAATTCGGTTCTGGTTCTGGTTTGAATATTTGTCATCGTCAACATTTTCCCATATGAAATAAATGACTTAAAATGAAAGTTATAATATATATATGAGATGAATAAGAATGTTTTAATATGTCGTAATTGTGGAAAATTAAACCACCATATAAAAAACTGCTTTGAACCAAAGACGAGTTTTGGAGTGATATTGTATAAATATATAGACCGAACGTTGAATATACTGCTTATTCGTAGAAGAAATACTATAGGATTCGTGCAGTTTATTAGGGGTCAGTATAAGGTTGAAAAAATGGACTATATACAAAAACTGTTTAACGTAATGTCCGACCATGAAATAAGCTTGTTATCGAACCATAATTTCTTATCGTTATGGAGATACCTGTGGAACTTAAGTCCTAACTCAGATTTTACACCGGGGTACGATTACCGAATTTCATTAAAAAAATTCAATGCACTATTAGCTTTGTCTGTAGACGGAAGCTTAGACAGTTTTATACATAGCCGCCATTGTAATTTTGCCGAACAAGAATGGGGATTTCCCAAGGGAAGGAAAAATAGATTGGAAAATAATAGCGAAACCGCTATACGAGAATTTACCGAAGAGACTGGAATTCCAAACACTCAAATTAAGGTGGTTAATAAAAAATTTACTGAGCATTATATAAGTTATGATGACATAGAATATAAGAATGTGTATTTTTTAGCAAAATATATTGGGGACGATATGGTATTTGAAGTTTCGTCCCAGAAAGAGCAAATATCCGAAGTTTCTGCAATTAAATTTTTTCCTATCAATGACGCGATAACTACTGTTAGAGAGTATTCGAAGAAAAAACGCGAAGTTATCCAATTAGTGGAGAAATATGTGTTAAAATATTTATAAAATGTATTCTTATAGTAATATGTTTTTTAAAAAAGTTCTGAGGCAATTCGAAACTGTCGTTGAATCCACCAAACCTAATTGGGTGGAATTAGTTAAACAGGCAATTTTGACCGAGACGACTGCTATAACAGGTCGCGTAGGATCTAAACATTCAATTTCACGCACGGTCGCCATTGTAGACTGGTCCATTAATGCACGCGACGAACTTAATCGCGAATTAATGAATTTCTATGCACAGACAACTAAAGAGATTTTACAGGAAATTAATGATATTACTAGCGATACTACATATGAGAAACAGGATAGACGAAAATTATACGAATTATTTATCGATGGTTGTCGAGAAGGAATTGAATCCATTATAACGAACTTCCCAACTGATCGAGGACCGTATTACGCCGATCGGGAAGAAATCAATTTATCAAAATTGCCAACGAAATTTAAATACTATCCTAAAATAGTCACAAGACAAACCTTTATTAAGGACCTATTGAGTAAAAAGGAGTTTTATGAAAATCAAAATGTTATGCCAACAAAAAACAACGGTCCTATAGCCAAGGGTTTTAGAAAGAGTTCCGCTCAAAAATTTGCTAAAAATTTTATCTCTGGTCGAACGCCCTATAATGGATTGTTACTATGGCACGAGGTGGGTGTGGGTAAAACGTGTGCGGCTATAGGTATCGCCGAAAACTTTAAAACCAAGATTACTGTAAAAAATAAAAAAATAATAATTTTAACACCAGGGAACACATTGCGAGAGTCTTGGTATGACGAGATATTCAATATAAAAAAGGAATTAAAAAGTTTAAAAAGTAGCTACAATAAACAATGTACTGGCGATACGTATAATAAATTTAAATTCATTAAAAATGGGTCGGCGAAGGGCTATAATAAAATTAAACGCCGTCGCGATAAATTAATTAATAAATACTATACTATTTTGGGATACCAAACCTTTGTCAATGAGTTTGATAGGTCCTTAGATGTGTATTATACCAATATGGAACACTCATTAAAATTTCACAATAGACATTTAATTAAATTTATTCAGGAAAAATTCTCAGATACTGTCATCATATTAGACGAAATACATGAAACTCGGGGTGGTTCAGTAAAAAATTCAAATACATTCGAATGCAAAAAAATCCGCCGTTGTCTCGAACTAATAGCACGGTATGGAAATAATATAAAGTTAGTTTTACTATCAGCCACACCAATGTACGACAAAGCTGTGGAAATTATATGGTTGATAAATCTCCTGCGACTTAATGACAACAAGTCCCCTCTTGTACCAAGCGACTACTTTAATAAGGAAGGGTCCTTAAATGAAAACCCCACCGTGATCGAATCTTTACTGGATAAATTACGAGGGTATGTGTCCTATCAGCGCGGTGAGGACCCTTTCGTATTTCCTACTAAATTATACCCATATGTGAATAATACCGATTATGAGAATTTGTATATACCAAATACGCCAGAGTGTTTAAAATTAACTGGCATTAAGGATATTACTTCTTTTAAAACACAATTTTCTGAAAAATATTCCAGTATCATTGGTGGACCACACAACCCAATGTCGTATAATTACGCAGAGATTAATAAGAATTTAGTTATTTATCGGAGTTTTATGGACAATTGGCAATATAAATATTACAACAGTCTATTACTAAAAAATAAATCGGGGGGATATAATATACACCCTCGCCAATATGCGAATTTTGTATTGCCTGCACTTACTGCTAAGGGGAAACTATCGAAAACTGCTTCAGTAGTTGATAACTTTAAAAAACTTTTTATAAAGGAATCGGGGAAATATACTATTAATGAATCCCTAATTAAGGAAAAGGGTTCAATATTAAACCATCATTACATTGGGCAATATTCTAAGAAATTTGAAAATATATTAAACATAATTAAACTCAGTGACGGAATAGTGTTTGTATATTCGCAATTTATTAATTACGGGGCAAAATTATTAGCATTTTGTCTTGAGGAAAACGGTTTTAATCGATTTTATTGTAACTCCCGTGGGGAAATACAGACTAACAAAAATTTAATTAAAAACCCAACTGGCACTAAAACTCCAAATAACAATTATATATTACTAACTGGCAGTACCCCCAAAAATATTTTAAATAAATTAAAAGATTACAGCAATGCCAAGGAAAATCGGTTCGGTCATAATATTAAGGTCATTATCGGAACATCCGTTGTCGAACAAGGGATTTCTTTTTTTAATGTACGCCAGGTACACATGATGGACCCATGGTACAATATAAATAGTCTTTGGCAAGTTATCGGACGAGCCGTTCGTCGATACTCTCACCATATGTTACAGGAGTCCAAACGCAATGTCACCATATTTTTACACGCGTCAGTAGCCCCGAAAGGTACGCCAGCGTTATTAGATACGTCGTCACCCGGCGAAGTGCCTTCGGTTCCACGGAGACGAGATATGGACAAGACCGTGCTATTAATAGATGAAAATTTATATTCACAAAGTATTGAAAAATATTCACAAATTTTGACCGTACAGCGATTATTAAAGCGTGGTGCAGTAGATTGTAATCTTAATAAAAAAGGCAATATATTCCTGGGAGACAGCCTTAATTTGGATATCCCCATAATTGATTCGCGTCGGAATCGGCGTGGAGAAGTATCTATGAAGGACGAAGAGGGGAGTATAAAATGTGATCTACGGGATTGTAATTACACCTGCTCACCAGATATAGATATGAGTAATTTAGAAGTAAATGAAGATACCTACGATAACGCCCTCCTTCAGGAAGAAATATTAAATTATAAAGAAGAAATTAAACATATTTTTACTAATATTTTAGCCATTGACTTTATCGAATTAAAAAAACTATTAAAAATTGCAATTAAATCTCATAATAAGTCGTCACATGACGTAGACGAGATTATACTTAAATCATTGGATTCCCTAATATTAAATGAGGAACAGGTACATAACCGCCTTACCCGCGTGCACGGTAAGATATCCAGGAATGGAAATAAAAAAATATTTTACATATTTCAACCTAACGGGGTTGAGAAAAATCAGTTAATTCGTAATAAATATTTACCCAATAACATTAATAAGCATAGATTTAATATTGCTAATATACCAGTCGAGGATAAACCCACTGTTAAACAGCACCATACCACTGATAATTTAATAGATCTACTTGTATTATCCATCTTTAATTCAATCATAACCTATTGGGAGGACGCTGTACCGATGATCAAAGATCAGAATGTTAGTTTAGATAGCGTATATTCCCAATTTAGTACAATAACATCCTTTGCAAACACCAAACGAAACCTACATATCAACTATTACGACGATGGAGATTTCACCAAATTTGGTTACGATAAAAGTGGTATCTTAAAGTTTGGCCCTATTAAACACTCGAATACCCATTTTAAAGATCATATTTTAGAAAACCGCCGCGAAAAACAATTCAACAAACAATATGCCTTTAATAATTTTAGGTTGTCGGTATTCAATACTACAGTACCCGCCGAGACCATAGATGAAACCAAGACGAGTGCTAAGCCTGATTTATCTGTTGTGCAGTCCAATATGAGTAATATTCAAAAACCTAAAAAGAAAGGCAGTTTTATTATTAAATATATCAATTCAAAGCGAACCTTCACCGTTGACGAACAGGATGTTAAAGATGGTAAAGTAATTTTAAACCGATTTTATGATGGTGGTGGGGATAATAATTTACCCAACATCTACGATATTATATATAACCATTTTTTGACCTACATTGAAGATAAGCCAATGAAAATGTTAGATGAAGACCTAAAAAATATGTTCAGTGAAATTTATGGTGAATCTGCTGGAGAATATTTACAAGGATTGTTTAAATATGGACCCAACAGCACCGCTGCGGGGAAACACCGAATAGATTTTGCTAAACTGGGGGATAAAGCTACTCTTAGAAAACAGGTTATACGCATATTCTTTTATAGTTATTTTTCAATATCTAACCCAGTCTCGCCCACCGCGGATGATGAGACCACTCAACAAACGCATAATTTTAAAAAGTTTTCCTATTTTTTGACACAAGATATGTATGACACCTCTGTTGGAAAACCAACTACTGGTAATGATACAATTAAATATTTAATAATTCCGACGTCGTCCAAAATGCGTAAAAAAATTAAGGGTAAAACCCAATTTGGTAGAGTGGGGTTAGATTTTTATGATATTTATACAAAATTAGACGGTAAAATTGTTAAGGCTGACGTACCACTATCAAAGGCATTCTTTAATGATTTCTTTACACAAGACTTTATTAATCCGTTTAAAGCTAAGATTTTCGGATTTACGTCGTTTAGCAAGCAATACTCTTTCCAAATTGTTAACAAGGACGTGCAGTTGGATAATACATATATGGTGAAGCACGTCAAAGGAGGGAGGAAGTCCAAAAAAACTGAACGGACTGGGGCGTTATGCGGAACAGCACGTGGGGGTAAAACTAAACAAGATATTGGTAAACTGATAAATTCAGCTATTATTAAAATTACTGGTAATAAACTTGATAAAAAATACACCGAGGTTGGGAGTAAGTATTGGAAACAATATCCTAATTCGATCGACCTGTGTATGGAATTAAAATTTCTGTTGCGACACCTGGATCATTTACCCTATTACTATATAAATGGTAAGAAGAAGATTAAATCTGGGTCTGACGGTGCACGTTTTTTCTATCACGAACATGTCAAAAAAAAAATAGATCGTAATTTGGAAGATTAAGTTTAATAATAATTTGATAGTTAAATATTATAATTTATTTAATATATATATATTATAAATCATGGAGATTAGTAATTTAAAGGATTTTTATATACCCTCCACAATTTCAATTGTAGAAATGGTGAATCCATGTGATTTGGAAAAAGTGTATACAGCTCAATCAAGTATTGAAGAAGCTTTAATTGCTAAAATAAAAAAAAAATATTGCAACAAATGTAATAGTGAAGGATTCATAGGGCCGGAAGTGCATATTATCAATCGAAGTGTTGGAAGGATGAAACCATCACATTTCAATGGAAGCGTATATTATAATATGAATATTAAGGTACAAATATGCGTGCCTCTGGTAGGCGCTAATATAAAATGTTCAGTCCGTGGTAAAAATACTGCTGGGGTGTTATGTTCGGCGGAACCCTTCCAAATTATGCTGTGTAACGATCTGGATAATTTAGATTCGCTTGAAGTTGGTGATTCAGTGGTTATCGAAATTTTAAATTATAAAATTGTAATAAATAATCCCGATATTAAAATACTTGGTCGTTTAAAAAAAACTATGTAAATATTTAAAGAATATAGAATTAATACAGTATATCGATGAACAAGGTAATTTCGTTATTTGAAAAAAAACAATTGGAAAGAGACATTAAGAAGTTAGATAGGAACGAGCATATTGAAATATTGAACATTATAAAAAAACACCAACAAAAATTTTCAAGGAATAATAAGGGCATTTTTTTTAACTTAAAATACATCGACGACCCGACCCTAAGAGAGATTATTTTGTTTGTGGAATTTTGTAAAAATAACAGTATTCTTTTAAATAATAAATCCCCATTAAACCCCGAAGTCAATATTCGAAGTGGTATTGAATCCAGTCATATGTTAGAACAAATATCTCTTCCAATACTACCCCCTGATATAGTAAACCTAAAGAACAATAAATATAACAATTTTACATTTAAAAATTATTTAGATAAAATTTCAATAATTCCTAAAAAGGAATTTAAAAATAAACAGTCTGAAATATACCCTGACTTAATTAACGTCGATGGTGAATTTACTGGGCATACTAACCGACTCTTGAAAAAATGTAAAAACTATGACGCAGTTGGTAATACACACGCGGGGTCGTCAAATATTTTAGAATCAGAGGCCAATATTTAGCCTACTTATTTGAATCGTAGACCCCCCCTGGTTTGCAGTAATCGCCTGTGACCAGATCCAAAATCCAAAATTTTTTTATTTCTTCAATATCACATTCTGAAATATTATACCGCTCCCGCAATAACGGGATTGATACGCGCTGGGCTTTCGGAAAACGGATCTCGATTTGAAGGGGCTCCATTATTGTTAAACTATAATATGATATATCTTACTCAAAATATATCAAATTTTCAATGTAAAGGATAACCACTTATTTTAATCCGTGGTTGAAGTATATAGATACTATTAATATTTTAAGGCGGTCCATTTTTAATTCGAGACTTCCAAGAGTTTTCACTTTAATTTTTTGGTGCTTCATGCTGACTCGCAGTATCCGTTCCTCCAATCTGACGTTGGGAGTAGTTAAATCATAATAATCTACCTCGTGTTGAATAGGTAGCTGCCCGGGACGTATTATCTAAATCATATACCTTGGCGTACATATATAGTATATATTTTGTAAATTTTGATTTAAATAATGTTAACTATATATTTAGTAGAATGTTTAAAAAATTAGATTTGCTGGTAAAACAACTCAATACATGTAAATATCACAGTTATGACCACCTACAAAAAAGCCCATTGATACTAAAAACCTATACGTCGAATAGAGACTTTTTTAAAACCTTTAAAACCCTATTAAAAAAGACTAATGGGTCTAGAAGTTTAAAACCTGTAAACACGCCGGCCTCTAAAAAGATTGTAAAACCTGTTAAAATATATCGGGGGGCAACAACTGAATGCGTAAACCCACCCATATCTGATACTAAAAGGGTTAGTGTAGAAATTGTCCCGAAACGCCCGACGTATATTAATAGTGTTTTTAATGCTATGGCTAACACAGAGTCGCTGTATACAATACAAGTAAATAAAAATTCAGCGGATCCATATTCCGAGGTCTTCCTAAAGGCAATTGATAATCATCTATGTGTGAGTTCCACAATAAACAATACTGACTATTATAAAAAAATTAAATATTTATCGGTTGCGTCATTCAATAAAAACTCCTATTATAAACTATTCAATTACACTGCTAAAAATTTTAAGAAATCTACATTGGACGATGTGTTCGCGAACAATAAACCTGTCGAATTGGCAATGTTGGTCGTTTATGCCAACGTGTTTAACTGTAATCTTGTGTACATTAAAGATGATGAACCCCAATTCATGACGCCGTATATACAGGACATTGCGACGGTCGTGCTATACGAAGAAGGAAACGCTATATTCTGCCTTAAAACACATCATCGCAATGCGTTTATTCGTGGAACCCAATTAACAAGCGTGTTGAATATAAATAGAATATTTAAGCAAGCTGTGTTAGACGCGGCGAAACTCCCAGAATTACAAAATTTGTCGAAAATGAAAAATTATGAGTATAAAAAAATGGGGAAAAATCGCAAAATTAACATGAGTAAGAGTGAACTGGTTACCCAATTAATGAGAAATTGCTAATTGTAATCAATAGAATTATTACGCTGCGAATGCTATTTATTATAAATATGATTTTGAAAATTTTTATTTTAAGAGTTTATATATATATATATCAAATGGCACTACCATATATTTCATTGGATGATACATTCTTTCAAAAACGCAAACCCCGAATTGCCGACGAAATAATCCTATTTAATCCAAATTTGATAGAAGTCGTCGGTGGTGGGAATATTAAGTTCACAACGCCTGTCGGACCATATACCGTATTTCGGATAGAAGGAAATATCCTGAACGACGAAGTAGTGGATAGAGACTTCATTATGATAGCACCCGTCGATATTAGCACCGATTCTGAAACGGCTAAACTAAAAACACATATTAAGAATGTTAAACAACTTCTTAGTGTAAGTGGTGACGGTCAAATGTTAGAGGGTGATATGAAAGCGATTTTTGCGCGGGACGAACTGATCGATATATTTTCAAGCGAGAGCTTCCCGCGATATAATCTGGATAATATGTGTGAAAAGCAGGATACTAAATTGATTGCTGCATATTGCAAAAATATTAAACAAAATTATAATTTCAGTGAATTTGAAACTGAGCTACGAACGTTTCAAAATATTGACAAGTATGGTGGTGTATCGAACACATTAAATAGTCACCAATTTAATCGTATAATTGATATTTTCAGTGAAAGTGATCGATTCCATAGAACCCATGGCGGTTTTCAGGAAACATTGGATATATTAATCTCCCCATCAATTCCAAATTTACGATTTACTCTTATTGGTAAAGATGCAATTCGCAAATATTGTTCCACAAATATAATTCCTAAAAATGCTACAACTGAGGCGATATTTAAAGGTGAGTATTCAAATAAATTAACTGGTGATGAATTATCCGACCCCACCTTAATAGATTATTATAGTAATTATTTTGGTTCCACTAAAAAATTTCACGATTTTAACAAAGGAGTCTTTAACTTATATAGCTTACGAACTAAATTGGGTGGTAAGGTGGAAATACCGTTAGAACTTGTGGGGTCTAAATGGGTATTAAATCGTGATAGTGTTTCTAAATCCCCACAATTAGATGATTTGTTAGACAAAGCCGCACACGCAGCGGATAAATTTAACAAAATGGAAGCCGTACGCGGGACGAAATATCTAAAATTATTTAGATTAAAGTCGAGAACCACGTTTATATATAATTCGGTTATAAAGATTGATTTAACCAAAGTAAAGAGTTCTAAAAAGGAGGTACTATTAAATCACGGTCGGTTTGATTTAAATATGGTACCGAAACGAGGCTTTATTGATTCTGGTATAGTTGGAGAGAATATTAGTTACGAGGTGGAAATAGAACTCATAAATACGGACCACATATCAATGGAGGAGTTCCAAGAAAATGTTAGCAAAGCCCTAAATATTGTTAAATACATGAACTCCATAATAGAAGAACGTCCCGGATTTATGCATACTAATTTACGCAATAACGTGCTAAGTACCTATAAAGCCCAGGTTGAAAAGTTAATGAATGATCGCTACGTCGAGTTACGGCGCATTGGCGAGGTTACTGGCGTCTTTAATCCAAGGACGATAAAGAATTATTATATTTCTCCGAAAGTTAAGGGGTTGGATATAAATGAAATTCAACCACCACAAGATGCGGTATCGCCCCATGATCCAAGTATTATGACTAAATATTGTGTTACTGAGAAGGCCGACGGATTGGCGAATATGCTGTTCGTATATTCCACACATGGAATAGACGTAGGTGACGAATTATATGAAACTTTTGATATTGAAGGTTATCTCTTTTATATAGATTCCAATTTACAGATTTATAATAGTTATATCCTATTTCCTATAGGCGAACAATGGGTACTGGAAACACAGCTTGGAGACGAAAAAAATCCGTCGCATACCGATACTGCAAAACCGTATTTATTTAATGGGGAATTTTTAAATTATGATAAGCACCGCGAACCGATACATAAATTTGGGATTTACGATGCCTATATATATGGGGGTGTCGATAAATGCGGTTTAATTTTACAACAGCCAACTGATATTATTGACCCAGACGCGGCCGCTCCAACTGACCGGATTTCCTTAGCAACTAAATTCGTTAATAATTTGGAATATGCTGTAGTTGAGAATTCCGCCCCGTCGGGGGCCTCGTGGAATATTGTGCAAAATTTCTGCAAAAAATTCTATGTGGCAAATGATATTGACAACATTTTTAACCAATCGAAAAAAATTTGGGATGAACAAGATCAGTTCGAATATAAATTAGATGGATTAATATACACTCCATATTCTGACCCAGTTGGTTACACACCCAGGTTAGTAAACTATTCATTAAATCCGTCAAATACCTGGCACCGAAATTTAAAATGGAAGCCTTTGGAAGAAAATACCATTGATTTTCTAATCCGCTTTAAGAAATATGAGTCTTCCAGCTATAATGGTTCGTCTATATATAAAAATGAAATAGTTGGAAAGCCTAACAGTAAAGACCAGTACGCCGTGATTGAGTTTTATAATAATGGTAAAGTTAACGGTAAATCAAAGCCAGTCCGGTTTTATCCAACCAATTACCCAGACGAAGAATGTATTGGACTATTTAAATTAGACGTCGACAATAATATTATCGATTTGGAGGGAAATCTTGTAAAAGATGATACTATCGTCGAAGTAAGTTACATTCCTGGTAAAAGTAAATACGATCAGTTTAGTATTCTGCGAACTCGGCACGATAAAACATATCAATATAGAACTTTAATTAACTACCAGAAAGAGACGTTCAAAAAGATACAAAAGGCTATTGAATTAATGAGGAAAAAAACCAACAAAGCCGAGTATAGTTTTCTGCAGTTTATACAGCGAAAATTCTTCACCAAAAGAATTCGAGGCGAAAATGTTCCATTAACGAATGTACGTGATATCGAAGCGTTATACAAGGATTATAGTGACGTGTATTCCGGGCATATTCGATATAATTTTGGTAACAGTCAATATGTGGCAGGTGAAATATGGAAGGCTATTCATTTACCAATTACGGAACATATGATAACAACGGGTGATAATATCCCGTCTAACGAGGACACGCATTCGGCGTATTATAAACCCAAGTATAAAACGCGGGGTGAATCTCTTACTTTAAATTTACAAAATTACCACAATAAGTACATTAAAAGCGACCGCCTGATAAAAACTGTGGTTCGAGCCCTTCGCAAAGAATATGGTTTTAAATATGATATCAGTCTTTTAGACTTAGCATGTGGTAAAGGTGGAGACATTTTTAAATGGCAAAAAAACCACATTCACGATTGTGTAGGAATTGATATTTCGGATGATAATATCCGAAATGCGGAGGACGGTGCTTGGGTCCGATACGGTCGTATGAAAGAGAAATCTGCTAGAGTACCAACAATGGTATTTGGCACTTTGAACACTTCCTTGAATTTACAGGACAATTTGCCCGAGATATTTACTGAAGGTAGAAAGTTTGATATACTATCAGTAATGTTTGCCTTGCACTACTTCTTTAAGGATATAACTACATTAGACGGCTTTATTAAGAACGTTGTCGATAATATTAAGGTGGGTGGCTACTTAATCGGCGCCTGTTTTGACGGAGATAAAATTTATGATACATTGGCTGAACGCCGCGATGTCCAATACACCGTCGGGGAACAAACACTACTAAGGATAGATAAACAGTATTCAGACGACAAATCCTTTGTCGCGGACGCCTCGTCTTTGGGATTGCAGATACAGGTGGATATGTACACTATCGGGACAGTGAATGTAGAATATCTGGTTAATTTTGACTACTTCGAGTCCCGGTTGGCGGAACATGGGATTAGTCGCGTCGAAATAACGAAGTTTGAGGATATCGGCTTACTGCCGTCTGAAATTAAAAAGCATTTAAGATTAAAGAATATGACCAGTGTTGAACGTCAGATATCAGATTTAAATAGCTTATTTATATTCAAAAAGGACTAAACAGTGAGGTGTGTGGTATTAATAGTTTAAACTTAACAGGCTATGTATAGCATATGGCGTCAAGGATGGTACCCCAAAATTTTATTAGAGTGAATGGGGAGATAACCCTACGGCAAATGGCTTATGGTGCCAATTTCACAGGCTTTAAGACTGCCGTTAAAGAGGCAGTAGCACGTCCCCGAGAAATGGGGCTAACTCTTGCGGAATATTTAACACGTTTTGTAGGTAATAAGCACGTGATTGTTAAGGATACCCACGGAAGAGTTGAACACATAGAATTTTTAATGCTATTAGTAAATACATTGCAATCGTCGCATAAAACTCTTTTTTTTGAACCTTTGGTCGAAGGGTGTCAAAATTCTCCAGAAACACAAATTAGCAAATTTTTTAGTTCTTTTGGAAAGTCGGTTATACAATCCTACACCGACGGATACACTGCTATTAACAAGGTAATTAATGTACTACCAGGAGATTTTCCCGACGCACAACCAGGAGCCTACCCAAATCTCCGCGACTATAATAGAGTGCGTTACGCGATTAATCGTCGTATCGGGGAGAAAATTAAGCTTTCCGCGACGCCTATAATAGCTTTTTATGGAAAAGAACACTGCGTATGCCGACCAAACAACTGGGCAAAAGGTATCCCCGATTATCTAGACCCCGATACATTTGTAGTATTAGAATTTATTAAGCATCCGCTACCCAGATATTCCCATGATTCTAAGCGATGGAAAATGGTCGATATAGCACTTGATCACTCAGTAGGAAATCAAGTATCGACCGAGCCAATTGTTATACATTCTGGATTAGAAATTGATTGGCCCGATTTGTTTATTGTTCAGCATCGGGACGACATGGTATATGCCTGATATTTTATATGGTATGAAATTCCATTAAGGGGTTGTATAAAAATTTGATAGCACTCGCTATCCAATAGTTATAATTATTCGTATATTACTTTTAACCTTTCCGTTCAACTGCTCTCAGCAATGAACGACCCCCTCAAAAACCTGTATCTCGTGGATGATCTTAAGAAATACGACCAAGAAATTACCGTTGGAGAACTTGTTACCCAGATTACCAAGGAGATTATGGATGCGTCCATCATTCTCGAAGCGAAGAAGACTGAGAAGAAGGTCTCCAAAGCGACAACCGCGGTGGTTGAGAGCGCTATCAAAATCGCCAAGGCTGCGTCAAAGGAAGCTCGTCGGGCTTCCAAGTTGGCGGTGAAGGAAGCTCTCAAAGCCGAAAAGCTGGCGACCAAGGAAGCTCTCAAAGCCGAGAAGAAGACGGCCAAGTTGGCCGTGAAGGAAGCTCTTAAAGCCGAAAAGCTGGCGATCAAGGAAGCTCTCAAAGCCGAGAAGAAGACGGCCAAGGAAGCTCTCAAAGCCGAAAAGCTGGCGACCAAGGAAGCTCTCAACGCCGAGAAGAAGGCGACCAAGGAAGCTCTCAAAGCCGAAAAGCTG
>Ga0115008_10000020_pt1 | contig 89924 bp, 79 predicted proteins | sample FraStrMetagenome_FD_87164 | JGI IMG/M metagenome (GOLD analysis project Ga0115008, IMG submission 87164) | Marine eukaryotic phytoplankton communities from Arctic Ocean - Fram Strait ARC3M Metagenome | ecosystem: Environmental > Aquatic > Marine > Oceanic | place: Fram Strait | collected... | reverse complement strand
TGTTGAGCGCGGTCAACCAGCGAGTTTTGGTGTAAATCAAGTTATTCCAGGTTGGACAGAAGCTTTACAATTAATGCCAAAAGGAGCGAAGTATAGATTATACATTCCTCAAGACTTGGCATACGGAGCAACACCTCATCCAGGTGGACCAATTGAGCCGTATATGGCATTGGTTTTTGATGTTGAATTATTAGAGATAGCATAATGAAAAAGTGGTTGTTTATTGCTCCATTGAGCCTATTGTTTGCCTGTGGAAGTGTTGAAGATAAGAATGTTGCTGAAGAAGTGAATCTTGATGAATATTCAGATCGAATTGGATACGTTCTCGGTTCGCTTAATGCTGAATCAATTCTGCACTCAGGAGGTAAGATGAATGAGTTGAATAAAGAACTACTGATTGAGGGATTTCGTACAAACTTAAATGATACAGATTGCAGTGATTGTGAAGATGTGATTTTAGGATTGTTTGGAGCATACGGTCAAGATTTTGATACAACTAAAATTGATGCAGGGTCTACTTGTATTGGGCGTTTAACTGGGTTTAGATTTTATACTGACATGATAGGAATGGGCAGCTATGAAAAAATAAACATGGAAATGGCGGCTGTTGGTTTTAAGCATGGTATTTATAAATCAGACACCTTGATTGATGAGGCTGAAAAAAGAACCATGGTTCAGAATTTTATTGCTGACATTAATTCACTGAATGGTGAAGAGATGATAAATACAGCGAAAAAGGAACCAGGAGCTCAGGTCTTTGATAATGGTATTGTAATGTTTACTTTAGAGGAAGGGAAGGGAGCTTATCCAAGTCCTACAGATGATGTTGAAGTAGAATACATTCTTACAAATGCATTTGGAGACACTATTCAAAACAGTTATGAGATGAAGAAAATGAATCCCGATGCTGGGCCAGTCTATTTGAGTTTAAATGGAGGGGTGATTGCAGGATGGTCTTTTGTGATCCCGAAAATGCGAATAGGAGGTAAGTATAGAGCGTATATTCCTTGGGAATTAGCATACGGTGAACAAGGTGGTAAAGAATCGTTGTGTTTCTTTATTGAATTGAAAGGTAAAGGGCCTGAAGGTTCTTTGGCTAAAAAGCCACCAGGTATGTAGCCTCGAGTAATTAATTATTTTGATATTGAAGATAGCTCATCGTAAGGTGGGCTATTTTTTTGACTAATTGTTTAGTGGTATAAAAAAGGCAATTCGATAAATGATGGGTAGGTAGCCTGCTGGCTCACCAAGAGCTGTTTTCTTTTGCATAAAGTAAGATGACCTGAATGGACTATTATCCGCATTTATAACGTCGTACATAATGCCAGCATTAAGACGGATAAGTGTATTGAACTCCATGGAAAAACCTCCTCCCAAAAATAAGGTTGGCGCCCATGTTGTGTTTTTTGAAATTAAACCTGCAGTTTGATAAGGCGAACGTAGCATTTCAAATTCAGCACCTAAAAATAAGGCATTAAAAAACCGACCATGTACAAACGCACCTCCGCCAAACATGTTATAACCTGCTGACTGTGTGGTGAGTTGATTCTTAATCCATAAACGCTCATACCTAACAGAGGGTCCGGCAACTAAGTATTCACCAAAATTGAACCCATATTTTAACCCTAAGCCAGCGTTTCCTCCATTCGTTGATGCAGAAAAAGCAATATCGAAGCCAATTTCATTACCGCTGAAGCTAAAGTCTTGATCGAATTCAAAATTTTGTGCGTGGGCTGTGTTTAGTGTTAAGCTTAGTCCAAGCAGAACCGTTAATGCGTATTTCATATTCGTTTTTAATTCAAATATAGTTTAAAACTATGTAACGATTTTTTTCGTCTCATGATAAAATACTAAAATCTAGTAGTATCTTCGTGCTTAAAAATATTGTTATGCAGTTACTAGATGGTCGGGCGACAGCTCAAGAAATTCGTGAAGAATTGAAAAATGCAGTGAATGCTCGAAGAGCACAAGGTGGAAAAACACCTCACTTAGCAGCCGTTTTAGTAGGGAGTGATGGTGGCTCGTTGACGTATGTAACTGCAAAGGTAAAAGCGTGTGATCAAATTGGTTTTGATAGCTCTTTAATTCAGTATGACGATTTTGTTTCTGAAGAAGAACTCTTAGCGAAAGTAAACGAATTAAACAATGATGATGATGTGGATGGTTTTATTGTCCAACTGCCTTTGCCAAGTCACATTGACGAGTTAAAAGTTACACAAGCAATCGATCCTTTAATAGATGTTGATGGTTTTCATCCTGAAAATTTAGGGAAAATGGTTTTGAATTTACCAGGTTTTTTACCAGCTACACCTGCGGGAATCCTTCAGTTGTTAAAACGTAATAACATTGCGACATCGGGTAAAGATTGCGTTGTTATTGGTAGAAGTAACATTGTTGGAATGCCTTTAAGTATTATGTTGGCACGTAATACAGATCCTGGAAACTGTACAGTTACATTAGCTCATAGTCGTACTAAGGGTTTGAAAGAGAAAGTTTTAAAGGCAGATATAATTATCGCGGCAATTGGTCGTCCTGGGTTTGTTACAGCGGACATGGTGAAAAATGGAGCCGTGATTATTGATGTTGGAACCACACGTGTAAAGGATGATTCTAAAAAAAATGGATGGGCATTGAAGGGTGATGTTGACTTTGAAGCGGTTGCACCTAAGTGTTCATATATCACGCCTGTACCTGGAGGGGTTGGCCCAATGACAATAGCTTCGTTAATGATCAATACACTTCAGTCAATGGAGTTGAGGGGGAAGTAGTGTGTTTAGAAAATCAACCTTAATTTAAGACATGGAATATCAATCCTATTTCGATAAATCGGAAGAAAATAAAGAGCAAATAGCAGCCACTTTTAAGCGGTTAAAGAAAAAGAAACCGAAAGGGTTAGATGATTTGTTTCAGGATGCTCATGAAAAAGCATTTGAAGAAATTGACTGTTTGAAGTGCGCAAATTGTTGTAAAACAACAAGTCCTATTTTTAGAGATATTGACATTAAGCGAATTGCTAAAAAAATGAAGATGTCTTCACGTGATTTTGAAGCAAATTATTTACGGCGCGATGAAGACGATGACTGGGTGTTAAAAACATCACCATGTGCCTTTTTAATAGACGATAATACGTGTGGTATATATGATTACCGCCCTCAAGCTTGTGTGGATTATCCTCATACAGATCAGCGAAAAGTTGTTCAGGTTCTCGATTTAACATTGAAAAACACAGAAATTTGTCCTGCAGCGGCTAAAATTTCACTTGAAATCACCCAACATATAGGCTAATACCAACTATTTTTTCATAATTTAGACCCTGCTTGGTAACTATTACTATATAATACTACATTTTATGAAGTTGACTACATTATTTTTAACTGCAACAATCACATTTATTTTTGCATTCGCATCTTTTTCTCAGAGGGGTAAAGAAGGGGATATGAATGTTATGAGTGCGAATACAGTTTTAAACACTTATACATACACAACAGCAATATCAGGAACAGGTTCAACAACAATTACAGTTGCAGATAACGCAATGAATGGCGGTGCCTTTTCTTCAAACCTTGCGGCTGGAGATTTGATTATGATTATTCAAATGCAAGGTTCATCTGTAGATATTAATAATTTCCCAGTTCTTGCAGGGGGTATTCATACTGCGCCTGCGGCAAATTTGTACGATTGGTGGTTAGCAATGGAAGATTTTGGATCAATTCTAAATTATAAATCTGCCGGTTTTTTTCAAACAGTAGAAGTAGCAGGTGTTTCAGGTACAAATACAATTGAATTACAATGTGCTTTAGAGCATACGTTTGTGTCGGTTAAGCATGTTCAAGTAGTTAGAATACCAAGGTTTAATGACTTGACTGTTTCAGGGGGTGCTAATTCTATAATCCCTAATGCTTGGGATGGACAATCAGGAGGTGTTGTTGCTTTGGAGGTAGACGGTGTCTTTTTAATTAACTCTGGTTCATCAATAAGTGCTTCTGGTTTTGGTTTCCGTGGAGGGCAATTGGATTCGTTTGGTCAAGCTGGAAACCCAGCGCTTCCAGATGAGATTAGATACCTTGGTTCTCCAATAGCTGCTGAAGGTTCAGAGAAAGGGGAGAGTATTTATGGATATCACGTTGAGTACGATAATATTGATTCTAGATATGGGATTGGAGCTACTGCAAATGGCGGTGGCGGTGGTGGATACCAAAACTGCGGTGGCGGTGGTGGGTCCAACGTTTCAGCTTCAATTTTAGGTTACACAGGTAAAGGAGTTCCTGCTGGATATCCAGCAGCATGGGATTTAGAATCTGTTGGCTTTTCTACATCGTCTTCACCAGGAGGTGGTAGGGGTGGATACGCACTTTCAGAGGTGAGTCAAAGTCCTATAACTAATGGTCCTAATCTTTCATCATGGAATGGTGATGCTACAAAAAATAATGGAGGCTTAGGTGGCCACCCGCTTATTTATGATGCAGAACGATTATTCTTTGGCGGCGGCGGCGGTGCTGGAGACCAAGATAGTAATCAAGGTGGTGCTGGTGGTGCTGGCGGCGGTATTGTCTATGTTTCAAGCTATGGTACTTTTATTGGTTCAGGTTCTATTACCGCAAACGGTGCCGATGGACAGAATACCAACCCTACTAATCAAGCTGTGACAGTTTTTGATCCTAAAAAAGGAAATGACGGTGCCGGTGGTGGTGGTGGCGGTGGTGCTATTTATATTGAATCTGCAGCTGCAACACCAACAACTATAACTTTAAGTGCCAATGGTGGTAATGGTGGTAATCAAAATATAACATTACTTCCAGGACAAACTCAAGAGACAGCTGGCCCTGGAGGAGCAGGAGCAGGAGGTTACATAACATATACTTCAGGTACACCTATAGAATCGGTATCTGGTGGTATTAATGGAACTACAAACACTTCTCAAATGGCTGCGTTTCCTCCAAATGGTGCAACAATGGGAGGTACAGGTATTTCAGGATTAAGCTCAGGATATTATGATTTGGTAGCTACAGATACTCTTTTTTGCGGAGCTGCTACAACAGACTTAAGTGTTACGCTTTTAGGAACACTTCCTGTAGGTTCTTCTGTTGAATGGTATACGCAAGAGTTTGGGGGTGTCCCTGTGAATACAGGTTTAACTTATACAGGTTTAACGGTATCTGCAACAACTACCTATTATATTGGTGTTTGTGGAGCTGGAGATTTTAGAGTTTCACTAACGGTTACAATTGTTGATGATAACTTAGTAGTAACAGATCCAGCTGCAGTTTGTGCTCCTTTAACAATTGATATTACACTGGCCAGTGTAACAGCCGGAAGTGATGCTGGGACACTGTCTTATTGGACAGATGTAGCAGCTACAAGTGCGTTAGGTTCACCAACGACGGCTATTTCAGGCACTTATTATATTGAATTAGATGCTGGTTCAGGGTGTACATCAGTTCAGCCTGTCGTTGTTACTGTAGATCCTTTAGATGACGCAACATTTTCAACAACTCCATCATGTGATGGTGGAACGGTTTCTGTTTCAGGGACCCCGGGAGGGAACTTCTTTTTCAATACTCCTCCTGCTGATGCCGCAGTAATTGATGGTGTGACAGGAGTGTTGTCTGGCGGTACGCCAGGAGCAACATATGATATTCTTTACGTTACCTCAGGTGTATGTTCTGTGCTCTCAACGCAATCACTAACTGCTTTATCTGTCGATGATGCAACATTTACAATGACGCCAACGTGTGACGGTGGAATAGCCTCTGTTTCAGGGACCCCGGGTGGAGTGTTTACTTTTAATGTAATTCCAACCGATGCTGCAGTTATTGATGCTTCAACAGGTATTGTTACTGGTGGAACTTTAGGTGCAACCTACGATGTTCTATATACCACTACTGGCGCTTGCCCAGCATCATCAGTTAATTCTGTAGTGGCAACTTTGTTAGACGATGCAACATTTGCAATGACAGCTACTTGTGATGGTGGTACTGCGTCTATTTCTGGAACGGCTGGTGGTACGTTTAGCTTCGCTATACCTCCGACAGACGCCGCAGTTATAGATGGTTCTACAGGTACCGTTTCAGGAGGTACATCTGGCATGTCTTACGATGTAATGTACGCAACGTTTGGTGCTTGTTCAGTTAATTCAACTGTATCGGTAACAGCGTTGATTGCAGATGATCCTTCATTTACAGTGTCACCTACTTGTGATGGTGGTACTGCGTCTATTACTGGAACTGCTGGTGGTGTTTTTACATTTAATATTGTACCGACTGATGCAGCAGTGATTGATGTAGCAACAGGAGCAATTACTGGTGGTACTTCAGGGATGATGTACGATGTTCTGTACACAACTACAGGTGTGTGTCCTATAAGTTCTGTACAATCGGTCACGGCTTTAACTACGGATGATGCAACATTTACAATGAGCCCTACTTGCGATGGAGGAACAGCTTCTGTTTCAGGAACATTGGGAGGGGTATTTACATTTGACGTTGCTCCGCTGGATGCTGCTGTAGTAGATGCTAGTACAGGGACTGTATCTGGAGGTACTTTTGGAAGTACTTATGATGTTTTATATACAACGTTAGGAACCTGTCCTGCGAGTAATGTCCAAAGTTTCACGGTGTTGTCACAAGACGATGCTTCGTTTAATTTGATTGCTGCTTGTAATGGTGCTACAGCTAATGTTACGGGGCTTTTAGGTGGAGTGTTTACCTTTGATGTTGCACCTACAGATGCTGCGGTTATAGATGCTGTTACTGGAGAGATTACTGGAGGTTCGTCAAATACATCATACGATGTTTTATATACTACAACGGGTACTTGCCCAGGGACGAGTGTGGAGACAGTTGTCTCTTTAACTACGGATGATGCATCATTCACAGTGACAGCTATCTGTTCAGGAGCAACAGCAAATATAACAGGTACAACTGGAGGGGTATTCTCTTTTAATGTTGCGCCTCCTGGTTTAGCTTCTATTGATGCGATTTCAGGGCAAGTTGCAAATGTTACGAATGGCGTGTCTTACGATATTCTTTACACAACTACTGGTGTGTGTAGCGCAAGTTCTGTAAGTTCATTTACAGCCCTTAATGTGGATGACGCTACATTTTCAATGACTGCTACATGTGATGGTGGTACTGCATCTGTCTCTGGAACAGTAGGTGGGGTGTTTACATTTGCTGTAGCACCTTTAGACGCTGCAGTTATAGATGCTGTAACAGGAGTTGTGTCAAGCGCTACACCTGGAGCTTCATACGATATCATTTACACAACAACTGGAGGTTGCCCTGTTAATTCTATGGAGACCTTAGTTGTCTTAGCAATTGATGACCCTTCTTTTACAACTACACCAACATGCGATGGTGGAACTTCTATGGTTTCTGGAGCCCCAGGAGGAATATTCTCATTTAACGTTTTACCTACAGATGCTGCGGTTATAGATGCTGTTACTGGTGCTGTTACTGGAGGTTCATCCAATACTTCATATGATATTCTATATACTACAACAGGAACTTGTCCTGATTCTAGTGTGCAGACAGTTCTTTCTTTAACTACGGATGACGCATCATTTACAATGACGGCTATTTGTTCAGGAGCAACAGCGAATATAACAGGAACAGTTGGAGGTGTGTTCTCGTTTAATGTTGCGCCTCCTGGACCTGCTACAATTGATGCAGCTTCAGGACAAGTTTCAAATGTTACAAATGGTGTGTCTTATGATATTCTTTACACAACTTCTGGCGTGTGTAGTGCAAGCTCTGTAAGTTCATTTACTGCTCTTGATGTGGATGATGCTACGTTTTCAGTAGTACCAACATGTGTAGGAGGTTCAGTATTGATTTCAGGGACTCCAGGAGGGGTGTTTGCGTTTGCTGTGGCTCCTTTGGATGCTACGGTTATTGATGCGGTAACAGGGGTTGTTTCAAGTGGAACTTCTGGAGTTTCATATAATATTGTTTATACGACAAATGGAGCTTGTCCTTCCAGTTCGACAGAGGTTTTAACTATTTTAACAACAGACGATCCACTGTTTATGATTTCGCCAACATGTGATGGAGGTGTCTCTACAGTTTTAGGAACCCCAGGAGGAATGTTTACATTTAATAGTTCTCCTACGGATACTGCGTCTATAGATGCTGTAACTGGTATTATAACTGGAGGATCACCAACTTCGACATATGAAGTGTTGTATGTTACTTCAGGGGCTTGCCCATCAACCTCAGTTGAAATGGTTACAGTAGATGATTGTACCATTTTGATTATTCCAACTGCTTTTACACCAGATAATAATGGTGATAATGATCAGTGGGAAATTTTAGAGTTGGACTTTAAGTATCCAGATAATATTGTTAGTGTGTATAACCGTTGGGGAGATTTGGTTTTTGAGTATCAATCGAGTGCTGCTCAACCTTACGATTCTAATCGATGGGATGGAACTTATAAAGGTACAATGCTACCTGTTGGTTCGTATTACTATATCATTAAATTTAATGATGGTGATTCAGGTTCTGAAACAGGGACGGTTTCAATAATCCTTCTTGATTAAATTTAGTGTTTAGCTAAGTGTCAGAGACTCGAACAAGTACAGTAACATTGGAGGTCCGAGATGTTTATCAAGGTCGACTTGATGACTTAGTGAAAAATCAAGACTGCACTATTGTGATGTCTTATTTTGGTTCGTTTTCTCAAAGTTTGAGTTCAAAGCTAGCTTTAGCTGCAGAAGGGGTGTTGATGAATTCGGGAGATAGTAAGAAGGTTGTTAAACGGATATTCTCAATATTGACAGAAGGACTTCGAAATGTTCGACTTCATGGAGGTAAGGATGATTTTGATAAACAATTAGGGTATTTAATTGTTGCTAGAAATGATGATCAGTATAATATAATTATAGCTAATATTATTTCCCCATCGGAATGTCAAGGGTTAAAAGATTCAATTGAATTAATTAACTCGTATTCGAAACCAAGGATGAAAGAGAATTATGTTTCGATTCTTTCTAATGAATTTTTGACTCAAAATGGAGGGACAGGACTTGGGTTTGTTACTGCTCGTGTGAAATCAGGGAATACGATTAAGCCTAATTTTTACAGGTTGAATAACTCGAAGATGTTATTTGATTTTAATGTTAATCTAGATCGAGAATTAGCTTGAATTATTTTTTCAGGTCAGATTAGTTTAATACATTTGTTTAGAATTATTCTAAATAGATGAAAAAAACAGGTCCACAATTATCAAATGATTTACTTTTACCAACGGTAGGAGAATGGTCCTGTAAAAAGAAAAAATGTTGCAAGAAGTTCAAGAAGGGAGGGGTAAATTGTAAAAAATGTCCTAAAGTCTAGAAGTGTTCTATTTTTGATATTGTCTATAATTATCCAGTGAAATCGATTCAAGTTAATGTGGTGTTATGAGTAAAAAAAACAAGTTAAATGTAGTGTACTCTACAAATCCAGATTTTGATTATTCTTACGATGAACATGACGAGGAGGAGTTGTTGCCTGTTGATGAACAGCGTTTATATGTTTCTATAGATAGAAAGAAGCGTGCGGGTAAAGATGTCACACTTGTTGAAGGTTTTGTTGGGCCCAACGAAGACCTTAAAGACTTAGCGAAACTTCTTAAAAGTAAATGTGGTGTTGGAGGGGCAGCTAAGGATGGGGATGTTCTTATTCAAGGGAATTTCAAGGAGAAGGTATACGCTTTGTTAATTAAAGAAGGTTTTTCGGTTAAGAAAAAAGGAGGTAACTAAGCTAATGTTCCATTGTCTTTTAGTGTTCTACTGTTAAAAGTTGGTGGATATCGACTAAATTTTAGGTGCATTTACTTAAGAGGGTCATAAATACTTTTATCTTTGTTGCCAATGGAACGACAAGTGATTCTTAATTCAAAGCACTTTGAACTGACGATTAATCGACTTTGTTACCAACTCATTGAAATTCATAACGACTTCTCAAATACAGTTTTAATCGGTTTGCAGCCGCGTGGAATTAATGTTTTGACACGTATTAAAGAACGTCTAGAGTCAATTCTAGGCAAAGAAGTTGTTTGTGGAAATTTAGACATTACATTTTATAGAGATGATTTTCGACGCAGAGACATCCCTCTTATACCCAGTGCAACAAATATTGATTTTGTAATTGAAAATAAGAAGGTTGTACTTATGGATGATGTCCTATATACAGGGCGTACAATTAGATCTGGATTAGATGCTTTGCTTGCATTTGGTAGACCGGAACAAGTAGAGTTGTTGGCTTTAGTTGATCGAAGGTTTAGGAGAGATTTACCGATTCAAGCAGATTATGTTGGGAAGACAGTAGATACATTGATTTCAGAACGTGTTTCTGTTGAATGGAAAGAAATAGAAGGAGAGGATAGAGTAGTACTTTTTACACCTGATTCAAATGGATAGTTTAAGTGTTGAACATTTAGTAGGGATAAAAGACCTAACTAAAAAGGATATTGAACTTATTTTTAAAACAGCAGATGCTTTTAAAGAGGTGATCAATCGACCAATTAAAAAAGTACCGTCTTTAAGGGATATTACGATTGCTAATTTGTTTTTTGAGAATTCAACAAGAACGCGATTGTCTTTTGAATTAGCTGAAAAACGAATGTCTGCAGATATTGTAAATTTTTCTGCAGCTAGTAGTTCTGTCAAGAAAGGGGAGACGCTTATTGATACGGTTAACAACATACTTTCGATGAAAGTTGATATGGTTGTCATGAGGCATCCTAATCCTGGTGCGGCTAAGTTTTTGTCTGAGCGTGTTGATGCTAAGGTTGTTAACGCAGGAGATGGAACGCACGAACACCCTACACAGGCATTGTTGGATTCGTATTCGGTTCGAGAACGATTGGGATCTGTAGAAGGAAAAAAGGTTGTGATAGTTGGTGATATCATTCATTCGCGTGTAGCGTTATCAAACATTTATTGCCTTCAAAAACTGGGGGCTGAAGTTATGGTTTGTGGTCCAACAACGCTAATCCCGAAGTATATTCATGAGCTGGGGGTTAAGGTTGAGTATGACTTGAAAAAAGCACTGGAGTGGTGTGATGTTGCAAATATGTTGCGAATACAATTGGAGCGTCAAGATATTAAATACTTTCCGTCACTTCGAGAGTATTCGATGCAATACGGACTCACAAAAGAAATGTTGGATAACCTGCCGAAAGAAATTGTGATAATGCATCCTGGTCCAATTAATAGAGGTGTGGAAATCACAAGTGATGTTGCTGATTCTGAGCAGGCCATTATTTTAGATCAAGTGGAAAATGGCGTTGCGGTTCGAATGGCTGTAATCTATTTACTGGCATCCAAGATTAAGAGGTAGAGTGGTTAGATAAATTGAAATAAATTCAATATGGATTTTATAGTTAGCAAAAGTAACGGTACAGCTGTCGTTAAAACAAGTGTGGAGAAGTTGAATGCTTCTAATTCATCTGGGTTAAAAGCAGAGTTGGTTGTTTTAGAAAAAGGTGGTGTTAACAATATTGTGATTGACATGACTGCGACCAAGTATTGCGATTCTTCTGGATTGAGTGCTTTGCTTGTGGCTAACCGTATGTGTAAAGATACCAATGGTAAGTTTGTTTTATGTGGATTACTTCCAGGTGTTCGTAAGTTGATTGAAATTGCGCAATTGGATAAGGTTTTAACAATCACTGTAGGTCAAGAAGAGGCGTTAGCAAAGATTTAATCGCGTGCATTTTTTAGTAACAATTTTAGGGAGTGGTTCGGCGTTGCCAACTGAAAATAGAGGTCCAACGTCTCAGTATGTGGAGTGTAATGGCAGACATATTTTGATTGATTGCGGGGAGGGAACGCAGGTTCAGATTCGGAAATATGGAATTAAGTTACAGCGTATTGAGCACATTCTTATTTCTCATTTACATGGCGATCATTATTTTGGGTTGGTAGGGCTTTTGAGTTCTATGCATTTATTAGGCCGTGTTAAACCAATTAATATCTATGGGCCTGAAGGGTTGAAAGAAATAGTTGAACTTCAGTTACATTATGGTCATTCTCGTTTGGCTTATGAGTTGAACTTTCATACGCTCGATGCAAATTCTAACGCTTGTTTTTTTGAAGATGATATTTTTAGCCTTCATCACTTTCCTCTTTCGCATAAGGTGCCTACTATTGGTTATTTAATACAGGAAAAGGAACGTGAGCGTAATCTTAGAACAGAGATTGCGATTGCTGACGGTGTTAAGGTTGAGTATATGCATCGCCTTAAGAAGGGGGTGGATGTAGTTGCTGATGATGGGACCGTTCTTTCATTTGAAAAATACACAAAGGCTCCTAAAAAACCGCGGTCTTACGCTTTTTGTTCTGATACGAAATATTATGAAGCGGTAATACCTTTTATTCAAAATGCTTCAACGCTTTACCATGAAGCAACTTTTACAGAGGCTTTTATTGATCGTGCCAAGTCTACTTTTCATTCAACGGCTATTCAGGCGGCTAGTATTGCGAAGAAGGCGCAAGTGGGTAAGTTGTTAATGGGTCATTTAAGTGCTCGTTATAATGATGGTGAACTTCATGTTGAGGAGGCTAAAACAGTGTTTGAAAATTGTGAGGTGGTTGAAGATGGTTCTACGTACTTCGTTTAGTGGCAGTTTTTAACGGCTAAAAGTGAATAAGTTCTAGTGTTTTAAAGAGAATCACCGGTTTTACTTCGTTATATTTGGTAGGTTGTCTAACAATTCTATTTAAATGGCAGAAAATCAATATACTGAAGATAATATCCGTTCCCTTGATTGGAAAGAGCATATTCGACTAAGACCTGGTATGTATATCGGGAAATTAGGAGATGGTTCGTCCGCGGATGACGGGATATACATTCTTGTAAAAGAGGTGGTTGATAATTGCATCGATGAGTTTGTCATGGGGAATGGGAAGCGTATTGATGTTAAAATTAAAGATGGCATTGTCTCTATTAGAGATTATGGACGTGGGATTCCTCTAGGAAAGGTGGTGGATGTTGTTTCGAAGATAAATACAGGAGGGAAGTATGACTCGAAGGCCTTTAAGAAATCTGTAGGATTGAATGGGGTTGGTTCTAAGGCGGTAAATGCACTTTCTTCCCGTTTTATGGTTTACTCAGTGCGTGATGGAGAAAAGAAATCGGCAACGTTCGAACGAGGTGTGTTAGTAGATGACCCTAAGGTGGAGGTGACCGAAGAGGAGAATGGAACGTATGTTGAGTTTGTTGCTGATGAAGTAATATTCAAGAAGTATGCTTATAAGACGGCGTACCTTCAGAAAATGATGTGGAACTATTGCTACCTGAATAGAGGGTTGGTGATAAAAATGAATGGTGAAAAATTCGTGTCTAAAAATGGATTGAAAGATTTGTTGGAGGACAATATGGATGGTGATCCATTGTATCCAATTATTCATATAGAAGATGACGATATTGAGGTTGCTTTTACGCATGGTAAAACATACGGTGAAGACTATTATTCTTTTGTTAATGGACAGCATACAACCCAGGGAGGTACCCATCAATCGGCTTTTCGAGAGTCGGTAGCGAAAGTGATTAAAGATTTTTACGGAAAAAATTATGAGGCTTCGGATATCCGACAATCTATCGTTGCTGCTATTGCAGTTAAGGTTGTTGAACCTGTGTTTGAATCTCAAACAAAGACAAAGCTAGGGTCATTAGAAATAGAGCCTGGAGGGAAGTCAATGCGTGCATTTGTAAATGATTTCTTGAAAGAAAAACTAGATAATTTTTTACATAGAAACCCAGATGTGGTTGATGTTCTTGAGAAGAAGATTAAACAATCTGAAAAAGAACGGAAAGAACTTTCTGGAATTCGAAAAATAGCAAGAGAGCGCGCTAAAAAAGCAAACCTTCACAATAAAAAATTGAGAGACTGTAGGGTTCATTTAACTGATCTGAAAAAGAAACAACGAGAAGAGACAACGTTGTTTATTACAGAGGGTGATTCTGCCAGTGGATCAATAACCAAGTCAAGGGATGTCAATACTCAGGCGGTATTCTCTTTAAAAGGGAAGCCACTGAATAGTTATGGGTTGACAAAAAAAGTTGTTTATGAAAATGAAGAATTCAACTTGATTCAAGCGGCCTTGAGTATAGAAGATGATATGGATGACTTACGGTACAATAAGATCGTAATAGCAACGGATGCGGATGTTGACGGTATGCATATACGCTTGTTGTTATTAACCTTCTTCCTTCAGTTTTTTCCAGATTTAATTAAACGTGGTCACGTATATGTTTTACAAACGCCTCTATTTAGAGTTCGAAATAAAAAGAAAACAATTTACTGTTACTCTGAGCAAGAGCGAAGAGATGCAATGAGCGAATTGGGTAAATCTCCTGAGATTACTCGATTTAAAGGGTTGGGTGAGATTTCTCCAGATGAGTTTCAGCACTTTATAGGTGATGATATTCGTTTAGAGCCTGTCATTCTTTCTAAGGAATCGTCCATTGATTCAATCTTGTCTTATTTTATGGGTAAGAATACGCCAGCTAGGCAAGAGTTCATTATCGATAATTTGCGTGTTGAAGATGAACCAGAGTTAGGTAAGGATAAATTAGATAAAGCATCATAATATGGCTGACGAAAAGAACGAGTTCGAAGAGAACGAATTGAACGACGGTAATAAGGATGAGAATCAGGATATTAAAAATGAGGAGGGAGATAACCCGTTTCAAGAAAAAAATGTTTCAGACAATATTATTCCGGTTAGTGGATTGTATGAAAATTGGTTTTTAGATTATGCTTCATATGTTATTTTAGAACGAGCAGTTCCTTCTTTGCATGATGGTTTTAAACCGGTACAACGAAGAATTTTACACTCCATGAAGGAGATGGATGATGGTCGTTACAATAAGGTGGCGAATATCATCGGAAACACAATGAAATATCACCCTCATGGTGATGCCTCCATAGGTGACGCGCTTGTTCACCTTGGTCAGAAGGATCTACTGATAGATTGCCAAGGAAACTGGGGTAATACACTGACAGGAGATGGTGCAGCAGCTCCACGTTATATCGAAGCGCGAATATCAAAACTAGCTGCGCATATTGTTTTTAATGCCAAAACTACGAATTGGTTAAAGAGTTATGATGGTCGTAATAACGAGCCAGATCAGCTTCCTGTTAAGTTTCCTTTATTACTAGCGCAAGGTGCTGAAGGAATTGCTGTAGGTATGGCGTGTAAGATAATGCCACATAATTTTGTTGAATTAATAGAACAATCAATTAACCACTTAAGAGGAAAAAAGGTGACAATTTATCCCGACTTTCCAAATGGCGGTATGATTGATGTGTCAAATTATAATGACGGTCTTCGTGGTGGTAAGGTCCGTGTTCGTGCTAAACTTACAAAGAAAGACAATAAGACACTTGTTGTTACAGAAGTTCCTTATGGGACAACAACATCATTGATTGACTCAATTTTAAAGGCAAACGACAAGGGGAAAATTAAAATCAAAAAAATTGAAGACAATACGGCAGCAACAGCTGAGGTTGTTATTCATTTAGCAGCAGGAGTTTCTCCGGATAAGTCAATGGATGCTTTGTATGCATTTACAGACTGTGAGGTCTCAATTTCTCCAAATTCATCTGTGATTGATGTTGATAAGCCTCGTTTTATGGGGGCTACGGAGATTCTTAAGGTCAATACAAACAATACATTAAACTTATTGAAACGTGAGTTAGAGATACGTTTAGATGAGTTAGAGAAACAGTGGCATTTTTCAACCTTAGAACAAATCTTCATTAATGAAGAGATGTACATTGATTTTAAGAAATACGGAGACAAAGAAACTTTATATGCTTATTTATACAAAGCTTTTAAACCATTTAGCAAGCAGTTAACGCGTGAAATTTTAGACGAAGACCTACATCGTTTAACTCAAATACCGATGATTCGTATAACGCGTTTTGATGTGGATAAAGCCAATGAAACGATAGCTAAGATTGAAGGCGAAATGGTTGTTGTCAAGGATAAATTGGCAAATCTGGTAGCGTATGCCATTGATTATTTTAAAGACCTAAAAAAACGATTTGGTCAAGGCAAGGAACGTAAGTCAGAAATAAAAACGTTCGATTCAATTAATGCTTCAAAGGTAATTATAGCCAATAAGAAACTATATGTTGACTACGAGGAAGGGTTTATAGGTCACAGTATCAAAAAAGCTGAATACATTGCTGATTGTTCTGACATTGATGATGTTATCATCTTTTTTGCAAGTGGTAAAATGATGGTTACCAAGGTTGCTGACAAAAAGTTTATAGGGAAGGGAATTGTCTATGCTAATGTTTGGAAAAAAGGCGATAAACGTACTGTTTATCATTTAATGTACCAAGATGGAAAGGGTGGGCCGACAATGATGAAACGCTTTAATGTGAATTCAATTACCCGAGATACAGAGTATGATTTAACCAAAGGAAAAAGTGGGTCTAAGATGTTGTATTTCACCGTTCATCCAAACGGAGAACGTGAAGTTGTAACAGTTGTACTGAGAGCTAGACCGCATTTAAAGCGTTTGAAGTTCGATATTGATTTAGGGGACTTGTTAATTAAAGGTCGTGGTGCAGGTGGTAACCGTGTAACAAAAGAAATTGTTTCAAAAATTTTGCAAAAGGAAGTTGGAGGGTCAACACTAGCTGCACGTAAGATTTGGTATGACCCAGTTGTTGGTCGTCTTAATGATGATAATAGAGGAGATTTTATAGGTGAGTTTAAAGGACAGGATAAAATACTTACACTGTATAAGTCAGGCGCGTACCGATTAACTAATTTTGATCTTTCTTCTCACTTTGATGATGATTTAATTCACATTGAGAAGTGGTATCCAGAACGACCATTGTCTGTTGTTTATTATGATGCTAAGAAAGAGTTACATTATTGTAAACGTTTCTTGTGTGAGGTTACGTCAGATAAAAAAGTGTCGTTTATTTCAGAAGGTGAAGGCTCGTTTATGGATATCGTATCCACTTCATATAAACCAATGGCACGAATTGTTTATAATAAACTGTTAAAGGCTACTAAAAATTTACCTGACACTGTAATTGATTTGGCGGATTTTATTGAGATTAAGGGAATAAAGGCGCAAGGAAATCAGGTTACGAAACTGAAAGTAAAGGAGGTTGTGCTTGATCATGCGGTTAATGGTGGAGAACCATGGCCAGAGCTAGATGAGACTAAACCCAAAGAAATTAAAGGTGAAGATGATGAGGTTTCAAACACAGTAGAGTGGGATGTGAGTTCTGATTCAGATCAAGCTAAGCTGTTTTAGTCGGTATTCTTGTAGTCATTTTTGGTACTAGCTGCTCTATTGACTTTTTGCTGACTTTACCTTACTTTTGTGTGAAATTAGGGATATTTTCTCTCCATGAATGAGAAGTACTTTTAAACTTGAATAAGAAGCATAAAGCTGATTAAAAGTTTTAATTACCAGCCAAGTTAACTTGGTGAAAGATTGAATTTATTATGAATATGACGAACGGAAAAATGACCTCTGCGGATTTAATTGCAATGGAAGAAAAACATGGTGCTCACAACTATCACCCACTTGAGGTAGTATTGAAAAGAGGTGAAGGTGTTTATGTTTGGGATGTTGAAGGAAAACAATATTTTGATTTCTTGTCTGCATATTCAGCAGTAAATCAAGGGCATTGTCATCCGAAAATCATAGCTGCTATGGTTGATCAAGCCAAACGTTTGACGTTAACTTCTAGAGCATTCTACAATGATTCATTAGGGCCATACGAACAATTCATGACCGAGTACTTTGGTTTTGATAAGGTGTTGCCAATGAACACAGGAGCAGAAGCTGTTGAAACAGCTATTAAGTTGTGTCGTAAATGGGCATACGAAAAGAATAACATAGCTGAAGATCAAGCTAAAATTATTGTTTGTGAAAACAACTTTCATGGAAGGACAACAACAATTGTCTCATTTTCGAATGATGCTGTAGCTCGTAAAAACTTTGGACCTTTTACAGGAGGATTTATAAGAATACCTTATAATGATTTAGCTGCTTTAGAAGAAGCGCTAAAACAAGATAATATTGCAGGTTTCTTAGTTGAACCTATACAAGGTGAAGCTGGAGTTTTTGTTCCAGATGAAGATTACCTAATGAAGGCGAAAGCGTTATGTGCTGAAAATGGTACATTATTTATTGCTGATGAGGTTCAAACTGGGATAGCGAGAACAGGTTCTTTGTTATCTGTTTGTGGTGATTGTAGCTGTACAAATACCTGCCAGAAAGATCCAAAGACATACGTTCAACCTGATATTTTGATTTTGGGGAAAGCCCTTTCTGGGGGTGCATATCCAGTATCTGCTGTATTGGCAGATAATGCAATTATGGAGGTTATCAAGCCAGGTCAACATGGATCAACATTTGGAGGTAACCCTGTGGCTGCTAAGGTTGCTGTGGCTGCTTTAGAGATTGTTACAGACGAGCGTTTAGCTGAAAACTCTAGACGTTTAGGCCAATTGTTCAGAAAAGAAATGAACCGAATTATAAAAGGTACAGATTTAGTAAATTCTGTTAGAGGTAAAGGGCTTTTGAATGCAATTCTTATTAACGATACCGAAGAGAGTGATACAGCATGGAATATATGTTGTGCTCTTAAAGAAAATGGATTGTTGGCAAAACCAACACATGGAAATATTATCCGCTTTGCTCCTCCACTTGTAATGACAGAAGAAGAGCTTATGGAGTGTGTAGCGATTATTGAAAAAACTATAAGCGAATTTAAGAAGTAATTCGTACAGTAATAATTTATTGAAATTAACATCAAGTTAGAGTTTAGGCTTTAATGAATAGTATAGAGTAACATGGGTAAGATCAAATTTGGAACAGACGGATGGAGGGCAATCATTGCACAAGATTATACTGTTGAAAATGTAGCACGCGTTTCATTAGCAACAGCAAAATGGGTAAAGTCTAACTATGAAAATCCAAGTATTGTAATAGGGCATGATTGTCGATTTGCCGGTGAGCTGTTTATGAATACTGCGGTTAAGGTGTTTATTAAAGAAGGGATTAAAGTAAAAATGGCTGTTGGGTTTGTTTCAACACCAATGGTTTCTTTAGGTGCGGTTAAGTTAGGTTGCTCTATCGGTGTAGTTATTACCGCGAGCCATAATCCTCCTTCTTACAATGGATTTAAGTTGAAGTCAGAACATGGAGGTCCTTTGTCTCCTGGTTTAGTTCAAGAAATTGAAGATATTATTCCAGATACAAACGGGATTGATTTAGAATCAATTTCATTAACATCTGATTTGGTTGAAGTTGTAGACTTAGAGACCATGTATGTAGACCATGCAAAAGCAAATTTTGATCTTGATGCTATTGAAAAATCAGGGCTTGTTTTAGCTTATGACGCGATGTATGGTGCAGGCCAAAATGCAATGAAGCGTTTATTGCCAAAAGCAATGTTGTTGCACTGTGAATCCAACCCATCGTTTATGGGGCAGGCTCCAGAGCCAATAGCTAAAAACCTAAAAGAACTTGAAAATTTCATTATTGATAATGGTACAGTTGATTGTGCTCTAGCTACTGATGGCGATGCTGATCGAATAGGACTTTATAATGGAAAGGGAGCGTTTATTGATTCGCACCATATTATTTTATTACTGATTCACTATTTAAAGAAATACAAAGGGTTAACAGGTAAAGTTGTAACAGCATTTAGTACAACACCACGCGTTAAAATGATGGCAGATCATTATGGTCTTAATAGTGAGGTTGTAAAAATTGGATTTAAATACATTGCAGACATAATGGTTGCTGAAGACGTATTGGTTGGAGGTGAAGAATCAGGAGGAATTGCAACAAAAGGACATATTCCAGAAAGAGATGGGATTTGGATGGGCTTAATCATTTGGGAATTTATGGCTAAATCAGGAAAGTCACTTGATGATTTGATTGATGAGGTTTATGAAATTGTTGGTCCGTTTAAATTTGAACGTAATGATTTACACATTACAGAAAACTTAAAAACAGAAATTATCGAAAGCTGTAAATCTGGAGCTTACAATGTTTTTGGGAAGTATGTTGTTGATCGTGTAGATACAATTGATGGATTCAAATTCTTTTTTGATGAAAACCGTTGGCTAATGATTCGTCCTTCAGGGACAGAGCCTGTTTTAAGAACATATGCTGAAGCTCCAACGTTGGAGGAGGTTAGAGATATATTACGCATTTGCGAAGAAACAATTTGTAAGTAAGGTTATGGCGGGGTCATCAATAGGAACAATTTTTAAATTGAGTACGTTTGGTGAATCTCACGGTCCTGCTATTGGTGGAATTATTGAAGGTGTTCCTGCTAATGTTTTGTTGAATGTTGATGAAGTTCAATATGAACTAGACCGTAGGAAGCCAGGGCAGTCAGCGATTGTTACTCAGCGTAAAGAGTCCGATTCAATTCAACTTTTATCAGGTGTTTTTGAAGGGAAAACAACAGGGGCTCCTATTGGGTTCGTAATTAAGAATGAAGACCAAAAATCGAAAGATTATAACCACATTAAAAATTCATACCGCCCTTCACATGCAGATTTCACATATGACAAAAAATATGGAAATCGTGATTATAGAGGAGGGGGGAGATCTTCTGCTAGAGAAACAGCATCTTGGGTAGTTGCTGGCGCAATTGCAAAACAAGTTTTAAATAACCTTGGTATCGATATAGTTGCCTATGTAGATCAAGTAGGAGGTGTTAAATTGATCGGAGAGATCGATTATAATGAGATTGACAACAATCCTGTTCGTTGCCCAAATGTAGCTGTTGCTCGTGAAATGGAAACGTTGATAAAAGAAATCAAGAAATCAGGAGATACGGTTGGGGGGAGTGTGAAGTGTGAAATTAACCACCTACCTCCAGGATTGGGAGAACCTGTTTTTAACAAACTTCATGCTGAATTAGGTAGGGCAATGCTCTCAATTAACGCAGTTAAAGGATTTGAATATGGTTCAGGATTTGATGCTATTGAAATGCGTGGTTCTGAGCATAATGATATTTTTAATCCTGACGGAAGTACACAAACCAACCATTCAGGAGGTATTCAAGGAGGTATTTCAAATGGAATGCCTGTAACAATGCGTATTGCATTTAAACCTGTAGCAACAATTCTTAAGGAACAAGATTCAATTAACGATAAAGGAGATTTAATAAAGCTTGCGGGTAAAGGTCGACATGATCCATGCGTTGTTCCTAGAGCAGTTCCCGTTGTTGAGGCAATGGCTGCAATTACGGTGTTGGATTTTTATTTGAGAAATAAATCAACTCAACTATAGTTCTTAGATAGTACGTTTTTACGCAACCTTTTGCTTAAATTATTCGTCTGAATTATACACGTAAAACTATTTGTATGAAAAAGACACTGTTTAAATTTGGAGCGCTTACCCTTATGCTATGTTTAAGTTTTAGCTCTTGTAAAAAGAAAAAAATTGAATCACAAATAGATCTTCCTGTAGTACAACCTGAAGTATTTAATTCAATAGCTGATTTTTTCTCTTCAAAAGAGGTGAGCTCAGAAGTTTTTACGCTAGTAGCTGAAAATGGAGGACAATTCACAACAAATAAAGGCTCTACTGTTACAATTCCGGCAAATTCGTTCATTACTATGGGGGGGCAGTTAGTGACAGGTGCTATAATTGTTAAGTTAAAAGAGATATTCTCAACAAATGATATTATATATTCAGGTATTTTTCCAAGAAGTAATTCTAACATATTAAACTCTGGCGGAGAGTTCTTTATTGAAGCAAGGCAAAATGGAAGCACACTAGGCATTTCAGATGGAGTATTTATAGGGGTGGATATTCCAGCTCAAGCGATAGATAATCAAATGGAATTATTCTTTGCGGGTCCAGATGAAGATACTGATTCGATAAACTGGATTCTTCAACCGGATGATTCTTTGGCTGAATCTTCATTTACCTTTAATTCTATTGATGAAACGTATGAATTAAGTCTAGATTCTTTAGGTTGGGGTAATATTGACGCATTTGATTGGAGTATAGTTTATATTGATTGTAACTTCAACCTTACTGGGGTGACAGGTCTAGATGCTTCTAATACAACTGCATTTGCTGTTTTTCAAGGACAGAATTCTGTATGGCCTACAGGAGTTTCTTCTTGGGGAAGTATTTCTAATAATTTAATTTACGAAACTCACTTAGGAAGTATCCCTTTAAACCTTGTTGTAATTTCAGTTGTTAATGGTCAACTTTATTACGGGCTGTTAGATGTTACACCTCAAGCTGGAATAACATACTCTATTCCGATGACAACTACGACATCAACTAATCTAGATCAAGTAATAGAAAACTTACCTTAATAATTCGTGTGATCTTAAAAAAGTAACGCTTCTATATCAAGTTCTCCGTCAAATTTCACGTATCTTTATCGTTTAATAATTAACTATGATACAACGCGTACAAACCCTTTATTTAGCCACCCTTATTATATTGCTGTCTATGGTGACCTTTGGCAGTACATTATTTAGTTTTGTAAATGAAGCATCACGATTTGAATTCAGTTCATACGGAATTGTAGAATATTCTGAGTTGAATAATGAAATTATTGATAGTCAGACTTTCCCGTTCTTTATTGGGACTATTTCTTTAATCTTAATTGCCTTTATAACCCTTATGTCATTCAAAAATTTGGATCGTCAATTCAAGTTAGGACGAATGGTTTTTTACATTTATTTTATCATGTTGATTTCTGTGATTGTATTGGCAACTTTCGGGGATTCAATGTTAGATGTTGAAACAAACCGTAGAGAAATGGGATTAGGATTTTTCTTATTTTCTGCTGGGTTTCCTTTTTCTTTTTTAGCAAACACAGGTATTAAAAGAGATAGAGCGTTATTAAATTCATTAGATAGACTTCGTTAATACATGAATTATTTATCGGTTGAAAACCTCACGAAGTCATTTGGAGATAGGGTTATTTTTGAAGACTTAATTTTTGGGATTGACCAAGGTCAAAAAGTTGCTATTGTTGCCAAAAATGGGAATGGTAAAACAACATTGCTTCGGTGTCTTTTAGGGCAAGAGTCCATTGATGATGGTCGAATTGTTTTTCGAAAGGATTTGCGGATAGCCTTTATGGAACAGGCTGAAAACATGGAGGGGTCTCGTACAATCTTAGAGGAAATTTTCTCCCACGATTTGCCTGAATTAAAAGCGGTTAAAGCTTACAACCATGCCATGCGCATGGAGGATGAAGACTTAATAGCGGCATCCTTTGAAGCGATTACTGAACTGAACGCTTGGGACATGGAGACAAAGGTAAATCAAATCCTTTCAGTACTTAAGCTAACAGACACAAGCAGATTAATCGATAAGTTGTCTGGTGGCCAAAAGAAACGTGTTGCATTAGCAAAAGTTTTAGTTGCAGAGCCTGATTTTTTAATTCTTGATGAGCCAACCAATCACTTAGATCTTGACATGATTGAGTGGTTAGAAGAGTACTTAACGAAGTCTAAGTCAACCATTTTAATGGTAACGCATGATCGATACTTCTTAGAAGTTGTTTGTGATACGATTTTAGAGCTTGAAGAAAAAACAATATTTAAGTACAAAGGGAATTTTAGCTATTACCTCGAAAAAAAGGCAGAGCGTCAAGAGCAGTTGGCTGCAACGATAGGTAAAGCACAAAATCAATTTAAGAAAGAATTGGACTGGATGCGCCGCCAACCAAAAGCACGAGGTACTAAACAAAAAGCACGCATTGAAGCGTTTCATGATACTAAAAAAGTAGCGAGTCAGCGTATTGATCAAGACGAAATAAATATCCCCGTAAAAATGGAGCGTTTAGGAACCAAAATTCTTGAGTGTCATCATGTGAAAAAATCATTTACGGATGTGAAAATCCTGAACGATTTTACATATACTTTTAAGCGTAATGAACGTTTGGGGATTGTTGGAGATAACGGTACGGGTAAGAGTACTTTTCTCAATATGTTAATGGGACTTGAAGACCCCAGTGGAGGAAAGATAGTTACAGGTGAAACAGTTGTGTTTGGATATTATAGCCAACAGTTATTAGAAGCTGACCCAGATCAAAAAGTAATAGATGTTATCCGAGATATTGCAGAGTATATTCCCTTAGAGAAAGGTAGAGAAATGTCTGCGGCTCAATTCTTAGAGAAGTTTTTGTTTCCTCGAAGTATGCATTACAACTTTGTAGAGAAGTTAAGTGGAGGAGAGAAGAGGCGCTTGAAATTAATGACGATTCTAATGAAGAATCCAAATTTCTTGATTCTTGATGAGCCAACAAATGATTTAGACATCTTTGTAATGAGTGTTTTGGAGGATTACCTTCGAAGTTTTAAAGGGTGCTTGATAGTGGTTTCTCACGATAGGTATTTCATGGATAAAATGGTTGATCATTTATTTGTGTTTGAAGGAGAGGGGGAAATCAAAGATATTCTAGGTAATTACACCGTTTTTAGAAAGCAAAAACAATTGAATCTTCGTGCTGAAAAGAAAAAAGCCAGTAATTCGAATGTTGTAGAAGTGCCTGCCGAAAAGCCTATAGTTTTAAAACCAAAAATTGAAGTTAAGGCTAGAAAAATCTCTTTCAAAGAGAAGATGGAATTTGAAGAGATTGAAAAAGACATGGAATCTTTAGAAGAAGAGAAAGACAAGTTAACCCTTGTTTTATCCAGTCCTGATTCTTTAAATGATGAGTTGATGGAGTCAGGGAAACGCCTGTCTAAAGTTGTGTCTGAATTGGAGATGAAGACAGATCGTTGGTTAGAACTGTCAGAATTCATTTAATTACATGTTTATAGATAGGCGATGTATGCTCGACTAGACTTGTAATCTACTATTTTAAAAAGGGTTATTTTTTTACTATTCGCATTGATTTTCTAGAATCATTTTGAGAGGTGATTATGTAGTAAACACCAGGGTTGTATTGTTCTCCAATTTGTATTCTTGTTTGTTGGGTTAAATCAATGGACTGATCTTCAATTAATCGTCCTGTTGCATCATATACAAAAACAGAGACTAATGCGTTTAGATCATTGGATGTAATATGAAGTGTAGTTGCGTTCCCAAATGGATTTGGATATAGCTGTGTGTCAAAAAGACTTCCTGATTCTTCTTGGTTGTATTGTTTGTCAATGATGTTAATGGCAGAATTGGGAGTTGTAATGGTACAGACAGCTCCATAAGCATTCATTGTACCGTTTACCGTTACCGCAACATCAACATAGTATGTTAAATTGATACTTAATGCAAAGTTGGATAAACTGACCGTTCTAAATGGGGCATCATAAATCATCGTATCAGTACCATTAATAAATCGGAACCTGTAATTACTTGCTCCTGCAAAAGCGTCGGCTTTGATGCTGCTAGTTAGTGTAGGAACTGTTGTGTTGCAGTATGTTGTTTCTAACTGTGTAGTTGTGGGTGGGGTAGTTACGGTACATACAGGTCCGTATAACCCTACAGTACCATTTTGTATTACAGCAACATCAACAAAATAGCTTGTAATTTCAGTTAAGGCAAAGTTGGATAAACTGACCGTTCTAAATGGAGCATCATAAATCATGGTGTCAGTTCCATTTATGAATCTAAACCTATAGCCAGTTGCTCCAACTGCTGCTATTGCTTTTATACTACTGGATAGTGAGTTTGCGGTACTACCACAGTAAGTTGCTGTTAGTTGTGTTGTAGGGAAAGGTGGAGTGGTTACAGTGCAAACAGGGCCGTACAAGCCTAAAGAACCTGCAAGTGTTACCGCAACGTCAACATTGTATGTTTGGTTGTTGACTAAGGCAAAGTTGGATAGACTTACAGTTCTAAAAGGAGAGTCATACGTCATTGTATCTGTACCATTAATAAACCTAAACCTGTAGTTCGTTGCGCCAGAATATGAGTTTGCTTTAATGTCACTCACCAGTGAGGCTGATGTGCTTCCACAAAACGTAGGTGTTAGCTGAGTTGTCGGTAGTGGTTGTGTGGTTACAGTGCAAACTGGACCGTAAGCACCTGTTACACCATTAACAATTACTGCAACATCAACATTGTATGTTTGGTCGTTGACTAAGGCAAAGTTGGATAGACTTACAGTTCTAAAAGGAGAGTCATACGTCATTGTATCTGTACCATTAATAAACCTAAACCTATAGGTACTTGCTCCAGCAGCGACATTTGCTTTGATTGAACCAGTTAATGAAGCAACAACGATATTACAGTAAGCTGATGCTAGTTGAGTTATTGGAAAACCAGGAGTTGTAATGGTACAGACTGGTCCATACACCCCCATAATACCCCCTGTTGTTACAGCAACATCAACATTGTAGGTTGTGTTTGCGATTAAAGCAAATTCAGACAGATAAATTGTTCTAAATGGAGCGTCAGCAGTCATTGTATCTGTACCATAGATAAATCGAAATCTGTAGTTTGTTGCGCCAGTTATAGCAATTGCTTTAATACTACTTACGAGTGAATTGGAAGTGCTTCCACAGTAAAATTGTGAAAGCTGTGTAATTGTTGTCGGGGTTTTAATTGTACAAACTACCCCAAACTGCCCAGTAATACTGTTAATAATTACCGCAACATCAACATTGTAAGTTAGGTCATTGTTCAATGCGAAATTAGATAGGTTTACGGTTCTAAAAGGTGCATCATAGATTAATGTATCCGAACCATTAATAAATCTAAAACGATATCCGGTAGCCCCAGTTGCTGCATACGCTTTAATACTACTCGATAGGGATGAAATAGAAATGTTACAAAAAGATGTTTCTAGTTGAGTTGTTGGAATAGGGGTTGTTATCGTGCATACGGGGCCATAAGAGCCAATAACACCACTTACTATTACAGCGACATCAACATCGTATGTAACTCCAAAATTTAACGCGAAATTAGAAAGGTTTACCGTTCTAAATGGTGCGTCGTAAATCATGGTGTCGATTCCGTTAATGAATCTAAATCGATATCCAGTTGCCCCAGTTGCAGCATCTGCTTTAATGTTATCTGTTAAAGAGTTTACCGTGATGTTACAGTAAGTTGTTTCCAATTGTGTCATTGGAAATGCTTCGGTTGTTATGGTGCAGAGTGGTCCAAAATCACCTATGTAAGCATTAATAATTACAGCAACATCAACAATATATATTGTCCCGTCTTCTAGAGCAAAGTTGGATAAGCTTACGGTTCTGAAAGGTGCGTCATAGGTCATTGTGTCTACACCATCTCTAAATCTAAATCGGTAACCAGTTGCTCCAGTAGCAGCATCTGCTTTTATACTGCTACTTAGTGAACTTGGCGTGCTTCCACAATAGATTGCTTCTAGTTGAGTCATTGGGAAAACAGGAGTTGTTATTGTACAAACAGGACCAAAATTCCCCTGTATTCCGTTAAGGGTTATTGCAACATCTACATTGTAAGTTAAATCATAGGATAGAGAGACGAGGCTCAAGGGAAGTGATCTAAAAGGACGATCAACAATTAATGTGTCCGTGCCATTGATCAATCTAAACCTATAATTACTTGCACCAGCAACAGCATCTGCTTTGATGATGTCCGTTACTCCACCAATTACAGTATTACAGCTTATGCTTTCTAATTGTGTGGTTGGAATAGGTGGTGTTGTTACGAGTGTAAAAGGACCAACCCACGCGCTTTCATTAATAATACAATCAGACTGAATGTAGTATTCGTATGCGGTTGAAGCGGTCAATCCAGTAATTGTTTGGGTTGTATCGGTTATTGCAATTATTTGTATCCCTGTCCCTAATATAAATCCGGTTAAACCATATTCAATATTAGACAAGCCTGCAGTAGTAGACCAGTTTAAGTCTGCGGAAATATCTATAATGTTTGTTGCTGCTAAAGCTGTTGGGTCTATACATGCAGGTGTACAATCTATACTAAAGTAGGATTGAGTATCTATACTTGTCCAATTTGTAGTTGACCATGTAGGATTATCCACTTCGATACAATATAGAGCTGGATTGTTGGTGCTAAAAAAAGATATCACGTTGATGTTATTGCCATTTTTAACATCAAGACTAGTAAGTTGATTGTTTTGACAATTGAGGATTGTTAAGGCAGTGTTGTAGCTTAAGTCGAGACTAATTATTTGATTGTCTTGACAGTTTAAGTTCGTTATTGCACTATTATTGGTTACGTCAAGTGCTGTCAATTGATTATTTTGGCACAACAATTCAGTGAGGGATGTAAAGTCCTCAATGCCTGTTAAGTCAGCAATAGATTCACCATTGATATCTAGTGTGGTAACTGTGTTGATGTTTGAGGTCAGCACGTAATCATCTATAAAGTTGTCATATCCTAAGTCAATTAATGCCTGTTCAAAATTATTGTCCGGAACATAGGTGTACCCAGCTCCTGAAGAACAATTAATCGCAAAGGAAGCCCACGAATCAACACCTGTCCAGCTTGTAGTTGACCATGCAGGGTTGTCAACATCAATACAATAGAGGTAAGGATTTCCTATGGCATAAAATGAAGGCATGTTAACGTTTGTACCGTTTCGTACATCAAGGCTGGTAAGTTGATTGTTATGGCAAAATAAACTCGTTAACGCAGTATTATTACTTACATCAAGGGTTGTGAGTTGATTGTTGTAACAAAATAAAGAAGTAAGTGCATTATTACTACTGACATTGATCGTTGTAAGGTTGTTGTGGTAGCAGTTCAGTTCAGTTAAAGCAGTAAAGTCCTCGATTCCTGTTAAGTCGCTGATAGACTTATTGTTAATGTTAAGTGTGGTTATCGTATTAATAGTTGATGTAAGGACATAATCATCCAAGGAATTGTCATATCCTAAATCAATTAATGCTTGTTCAAAATTATCGTCAGGAACATAGGTTTGTTGTGCCCATGTTAATGTTGGAAAGCAGAGTAGTATGAGTAGTAATTTCTTCATAGCTGATATCCGTATAAAATCATATTAATATACGATTTATTTTTATAAATCATTCGTTATAAGTACAAATATAAACTATAAAGAACTTTTTTATTAAACCATTCACTAAGTTTTTAACAAGCAAAAGTTACTAAGATAAATGTTTACTAGTGCATTTGTTCGTCCTCTGGAACGTCTTCTGGTGGATATATTTTCTCAACATCACTTTTGCCTTGAAGCCGATCAATCAAGTCTTCTAGTTGAGATACACTGAGGCTTTTCGCAATTATCTTATTCGCCCGATCTAAAACAAAAACTTTTGGAGTGGCGTATATATCATAGGTTTGTTGGTAGTTCAAAGCTTCCAATGTCGTGTATCTGGGTATAAATTGCCGTGCATCTTCAGTAGCTGCTTTAAATAAATTATCTGTAACGGCAACATTGATAAATTCTAAGTTATTGTTCTTAATGTACGTTTTCCATTTTTCGAATTCATCACCAATTGCTTTTCCAACGGCAAATATTTCAACATTTCGCTCTCGAAATTTACGTTCATATAGAACTTGTAATTTGGGCGTTATTTTTTTACAATGCCCACAGTTTGGGTCCCAGAAGTAGAGTATTTTATACTCGCTATCTAAGCTGTAGAAATCTTTCCATGTAACATCTGAAGTGTCTCTAAGTGATATATTAGGAGCAGTGGCGCCCATTACCAGGTTTTTTTGTGTTTCAACTTTTTCGCAAAGTGTTTTTAATTTTTCTGCTGTCATCCAAGAAGCTAGTGAGTTTCCATCAGCATCTCGTGGACAGTAGTAACGATCACCCATCATTACGAATACTTTATCCATACCCATGATTTTACTTTTTTCATAAGAACTGGTAATCCAGGATACGGTGTATTGAAACAATTCATTTTTTGGATTCAGTTGATCGCATAAATCAAAAGCATATTGCAATACGGTGTCCCAGTGTTGAACCATCATGTTTTTACTGAAGTAATTCTCTAACTTATTGTGGTAAATAGGTGTTCTAACCAGGCGTTCATCTTGTAAGTCAATGTTGTCAAAATAGTGCTTTCTGAAATAAAGAAATTTAAAGTTTGAATCAAGCGGAGCTCCTGTTTCGTCTAAAGGAGCATCGGGAATAACAATGTCCATAGACATTTTTACAATTCTAGAAACGAACTTATCCCAGTGATTTATTACAATGTCATTTTGATAGGCGACTACGTTTTCAGTTTTTTGGTTTATTTCTTCCGTTAATGATTTGTATTCAGTTGAGTTAGGGGCAAAACCTTTACGTTGTTCTACCAATTGGTTCGCCATTGCTCTTTGGGAGTTGATGTATTTAATGTAGGCACTGAAAACTTTATTTTCATCAGACTTTTTTACATGTGCAGTCCCCATGAGGTCAGGGTAGTCCGCTTCAATAGTTACATCTTCATCGTTGTAGATGAACTCAAGCATTTTTTGATCAGGTAGAAAAAGTGCTAATATGCCAGGTTTTTGTTTCGACCCATCAAAAACAACAGTGCCATTTTTTAATTCCGCAGTGTCTGCATAGTATAGACGTTTACCATAATATCTAACAAGGTTTACAGTTGTATCCTTTTGCCCTTTTATTTTGAACTTTAGTGTTTGGCCAAAAGCTATTGATGTTGTAAATAATAATGCAAATGCTACTAGTACTTTCATCGTCGTTTAGTTTTTTTATTTAAATGTATCCTTAATCATTGACTATAGCTAAACACAACATTAGATTAACATTTTTTTAACGCCTAAGATAGCTTGTGTACATTTTTTTTTGCGGTGAAATAATTGATAGATATAAATAGGGTGTATGCAATTAGAAGTGCTAATAAACTACCCGGTGTAATGCCCTTGTCGATATGTATTCCACCTGTATCTAATATGCCGTCTATGTAGTGTTTGATAAAAAAGAAGAAGGCTACCCCTAGGCTTGCGATTAGTCCAAAAATTGATGCGAAATAAAAAAAGAATTTGAATAGAATGTTTTTTGGATGGTAGCCAATATGTATGAGTGTTTTTATTTCATAAATATTGCGTGATATTAATAGTTGCATATATTGAATTAAGACTAGCCCTGACACAAAAACAGCGATTGTAGAGATTCCTAGAATAAGCATAAGCAAGGTGCCTATTATACTTTTTAGTTTTCCCACAACCATTTGAGCGTTCTTAGAACTTAGTCCACGTTTTGTTAATAAATCTTCAACCAAGCCAAATTCACCTTCCTTACCAGAAATCATGATTTGTGTTATTTTTTGCTCTTTTCCGTTAGAAAACTTGGTGTTTCCATAACTCATGAAGTTTTCTGGGACAAGTAGGGAGGCGATCTCATTGGTGAACCCTATAATGCGCGTATCAAACCATTCTTTTTGAGTGTTTTTCTCGTTACTCAGTGTGAATTTGAATTTAATAGCCATTGCTAAATTGTCTGAAATTTGTGGTATTCCACTTGCACTCATGAACGTATTAAGCATTACCAGAAAATCTCTAGGCATTATAATAGGAACAAATTGATCTCCTTCATTCCATTTCCATGCAGTGGATTTTACATCCATGAACTTAGGGTCGACGGTTTGAATAAAAACATCGGATCGAAACCTTGGAATTAGCGGATCTGCAGTTTCAAAAGAAACATTAAAATTGTTTGCAATTACAGGTTTTACATCTTGAATGAAAGGTTTTAGTTTTATTTTTTCCAATTCGGACGTAGAGAAGTCTGTGCGTGTTAATTTTAGTAGGCTAGAGTTTGAAACACGTTTCTGAACAATAATGGTATTGGGTCCTAAAATGTCTGCACCCTTACCAAAGTCATTGATTCTAATTAAATAATGAATAGAAGTTATGAGAAATGTAATTCCTAAAAAAGCTCCAACCATTGCAATAATCAGTTGCTTCTTGTCTTGATTCTTGAAAAGCAAGTTCTTTAACATGATTAAAGTTTTAATTCTTGATCGTAATTATGTGTGTGATTATTATCTAATGTTGTTAGAATAAAACCAGCTCCTTGCTCTATCGTATTGTTGTGAATTAAGTCCATGCAGTTGGTTTTATTTTCAAGGTCAAGGTGAGAGAAGGGCTCGTCCATAATAAGCCAGTCGTATGGCTGAGCTATTGCGCGAATAATTGCTACACGCTGTTGTTGCCCCATTGAAAGCTTTCCACACTGGTGATTCCACTTGGTGTCAATCTTCAATTTTTCTACGTGTTGTATCAATTCAGTTTCGGTATACCTGTCTGTTAGACGATTTTTCAGTAATAAGTTTTCTTTAACGGTTAACTGAGGAAATAACTGTAGGTCTTGATATACAGCAGCCATTTTAGATGATCTAATTTTTGACCAGTCAGTTGAAGTAAATGTTTTGATATTTATACCATCGTATAGAATCGAACCTTCATAATCATTTCGAATGCCCATAAGGGTTGTTGTGAATGTTGACTTTCCTTTTCCACTAGATGCATTCAATATGATTTGTTGCCCTTGATTTAGCTCAATAAAATTTCCCCACACACTACCTGTCCCATACTTTGTTGTGGCCAGTGGGTATGGAATAATGTTTTCGAGTGTTATTTTCATGGTTGTTTTTTTCTTATAGAAGCGTCAATAACGACTATATACGCGTGATTATTTTTGTAGTGTCGTGTTAAAATGATTTATGATTACGTCCATCATTTTTGAATTTTGGTCAAAATCAACCCAAACTGCATCTTGGTGCCTTCTAAACCAGGTTAGTTGACGTTTGGCATACCTTCTTGTGTTTTGTTTTATTTTATCAACCGCTTCTTCTAGGGTGTAGTTTCCATCTAAATAATCAAACAATTCTTTGTACCCAACAGTGTTTAGTGAAGATAAATCCCGGTGTTGTTGTACAGCTTTTACTTCATCAATTAGCCCTGCTTGAATCATTAGGTCAACACGTAAATTGATTCGGTTATATAAAAGCGTTCGCTCGTGATTAATTACATATTTGTGAACTTGAAATGGACGTGTTTTTGGCTGTGATTTCCGCAATTCTGAATAAGGTTTTCCTGTAATTCGGATCGCTTCAATTGCACGAATAATACGTGCAGGATTATTCGTGTCAATTGTTTCGAAATACACAGGGTCTTTTTCTTTTAATTCATTCAGTAAGGAGTGTGTCCCGTATTCATCATATTCCGCTTGAATTTGTTGTTTTATATTTGTGTCTACTGGGATATTATCTAATCCATTGCATAAAGCATCGATAAACATGCCAGAACCTCCTACAAGAATAATAATGTTCGTTGAATTGAATTGTTTTTCTAAAATCTTTAACCCTTCTTTTTCAAACCTAGCAGAGCTGATTTCATCTGTTACTGAATGCGAATCAATGAAATGGTGTTGAATTCCTGATTGCTCTTCTTTTGATGGTTTGGCTGTGCCAATTTCTAACTCTCTATAAAATTGCCTTGAATCTGCAGAAATAATTGAAGTGTTGAAATGTTTGGCCAGTTCTATGCTGAGTGATGTTTTACCACTAGCAGTAGGACCTTCTATGACGATTAAATGTTTGATGTTTTTTTTGTAAAAGTAGTAAGTATCATGGGTAAATGGTAGCCCATTCATAGTATCTTTGGGTTACTTCTCGAACGTAGTTGTATGTAATACGACTTTTCATTACGCCGTGTCGAACAACTTCATCTTGATAGTATTCTTGTTTGGATAAATTAAGCAGCATCTTTTCAACATTATCATCCCATTTTAAGTGATCTAAACCATGCTTTTTTGCTAGGCGCTGGGCATCTAATACATGTCCTCTTCCGGCGTTGTAAGAGGCTATGGAGAATTTTTTTCGTTGAAAAGAGTCAAGGATTTTATGCCAATACTTTTCATCTGCGGCAAGTTTCCTACCTCCTCCCATAATTTGAACTTCTGGTGGTGAATCAGGAAAAACACCATAGGTTGGCCCTGTGTTAGGCATGAACTGCATCATGCCATAAGCACCTCCAAATGAGAGTGCATTTGGGTTAAATTTAGACTCTTGGTATGCCAATGCAGCAATCAATCTCCAGTCCCAACCAGATTTTTCAGCTGCTTTTTTGAAGGTAGCATCGTAAGAAGAAATGGAAGATCCGTTGAGCTTTGAGAAGTCTCGCTGTCTTCTTGCTGCTGCTCGGGGCAATTCAAAGTATTTTCGTGCGATATATTTATAGGTAGGTTGTTCCATGAAGTTGTTGAGCCATTCATCTAGCTTTAACTTTAATAAAGGGCTTGATTTACGCATTCCAAATGCGAGTTTTTGTTTTACAGATAGCTTTAAGTCGGTATAAATGTTTGTAAAGAATTGCTTGTTTACCTGTGCTACATTTTGTTCTGAAACAGTGTAATCGATTATTCCGTCAGCAACCATCTCAATTAACTCTTCGCCTCCAATATTTCCTTTTACCCCTTGAATATTAATGGTGTCTCCAATCTCTTCTTGCAAATGGAGTAGTCGTTGATGGTAGCTGGAATTTGACCATACATGAACCGTTTTATTAGCAAGTTCTACAGGGTCTGTAATCAATGTGGCCATCCATTCTTTTTCCTGCATACTTTTCCAGTTATCAGGTTTACGTTGAATGAGTACTTGCTCTGATTGAATAAAAGCCGTTGAAAATAGAATTGATTTACTTCGTTCACGTGTTACTGTATAGTTGCATGCTATAATATCACCTTGTCCTGAGTTCAGCATTGCTGTTAAGCTGTCTAAGTTGTGTACAACTTTAATTTCTAGATCAAGGTCGATGTCTTCGGCGAAAAGTTTTAAAAGCTCATATTCAAACCCCATTTTTTTTCCTTTGTACATAAAGTACGATGTGGTGCTATTTTCAGCTAGAATAGTAATTTTCCCTTTTTTGATTAGTTGGGGTAAGTCTAGTTCTACAGTTGGAATAATGGGTGTGTAAGCTTCTGTAGATGTTTCTCTATTACAGCCACTCATTGAGAAAACAAGGAGTAGAAGGTGTGCTATAAATATACGTTTGAGTAGAGTCAATATATGTTAGGTCAAATTTTAGATATTAAAATAGGCTTTTTTTCTGAATGAAAAGTAGATTTAACAATAAAGTGAAGCAACCAACGTAATTAAATACGGCTTATTTTATCGAAATAATAAGGTAAGGGTTGTGTATAGGTACTCAACGAGCGTATTCGATAGGGGGGTGTTTTGTGAAAAAAAAATCCCGAAATAATTCGGGATTTTTTTTAATATTCGTCTTCGTTGAAAAGGAAATCTTCTCTAGATGGATAGTCCGGCCATATCTCTTCGATATTTTCGTAAGTTTCACCTTCATCTTCTAATGCTTGGAGGTTTTCAACTACTTCCAATGGTGCACCAGTTCTAATTGCGAAGTCTACCAGCTCATCTTTTGCCGCTGGCCACGGCGCATCTTCCAAGTATGATGCTAATTCTAATGTCCAGTACATATTTTTCTTTTAGTAAATTACTCTGTGTTTTGCGCAAAATTAATTTTAATTTGAAATAAACCAAATGTTATTGGATAAAGTTTCAAAAATGAATTCAATTAAGTTCGAAAATTACATTCTCGGTTTCCAAGGTTGTTCTTTTGCATTTAGGTCTTTTGTTAGTTTTCGCCCCAAAACAAAGAGGTAGTCACTTAATCGATTTACATATGCAAGAATCCGTGGAGAAACGGTATTTGTTAAGCTTAATTCGGTGATTACTCTTTCTGACCGTCTGCAAATACAGCGGGCGATGTGTGTGTAAGATACTGTTGTGTGTCCACCAGGAAGGATGAAACTTGTCATTGGTTCTAGTGTAGTTTCCATTTCATCAATCCAATTTTCAAGATTTGTAATGTCTGACTCTTGAAGTTCTGGGAGTTTCATTGTCGATTTTTCAGGGTCAGCTGCAAGCAGTGAGCCAAGCGTGAATAAACGATCCTGTGTTTCAATCAATTGATCGACGTAATTGGAGTTAATTTCTTGATCTCGAATTAGCCCGATATATGAATTTAATTCATCAATTGTACCATAAGCTTCAATTCGTAGCGCATTTTTGGGAATGCGTGTTCCTCCAATCAATTGGGTTGTTCCTTTATCTCCTTTTTTTGTATATACCTTCATTACTCGTTTGATTTCAAGTTCTCTAATTTTTGTTTCAAGTCGTTAATTCGAACAGACTTACCGTAATCTCGAATGTTCTTTGCTGAAACAGTGAAGTATTGGTGGATGTTTTCTAAGAAATTTAATTGGTAGTTTAACCATTCTATTTCTGTCATGTTAACACCATAATCACTAAGCTCTAAGCGTAATTTTTTTACAATTACATGGTAATCGGGTCGTCCTAAATAATCGTAGTCTGCATCAACCATTAGTTGTTCTAGAAGAGTTTGAGGGATGATGTTAGGCTTTGTAGCATGTATGCAGTCACAGACTAATTTAATTTGATTTTCTGAGTATCCAAATTTAGGGAGGGTTGATTGAGCCATAGAGATAGCAAAGTCTTCGTTTTCTTCATAGCTTAAAATGAATCCAGCATCATGGTAAAGTGCGGCTGTTCTAATTAAACACATTTCTTCATCTGTAATACCTTCTAGCTTTCCATATCGTATTGCTGAGTTTTCTACATTTAAGGTGTGTGGTATGTCGTGATAAAGCATGTTTTCTGGCAGTAATGATTTTAAATGATTTAAGATCCAACTGCGCATAAGATTAAAGTCCATTGACACTAATCCGCATTTAAGGCGTAATTCACTATCGGGAATACAACCTTCATTATACATTGAGTTTTCAGGGTTAATAGAATCTAGGTAGAACATTTCAACTGATCCGCCTCGCTTTTTTAAGTCAATGTTTCCTCGAGGTGATGTGGTGAAGAGGTCTTTTATTTCGTTGTAAATAGATCGGGTAACGCTAATGGTTCCATTTTTAGTGCCAGACTCTGCGCGTGCAGCAACATTGACAGTGTCTCCCCAAACATCAAAACTATATTTTGTAGCGCCTATAATTCCAGCAACCAATGGTCCCATGTGTAGACCAATTCTAATTTCCCAAAAGTCTTGTTTTAGCGCAATCGCAACATCGCGTTCACTCTTCATGAAATCTCGAATTTCAATGGCTGCTAAACATGCCCTAATTACGGGTTCTGGATTATCTTCTGTCACCCCCGAAAGTGCCATGTAAGCGTCTCCAATTGTTTTAATTTTTTCAAGATTATATTTCAACATGATCTGGTCAAATTTTGAGAAATATTTTTCCAGTTGTTGAATTAATAGAAGAGGTTTGGTTGATTTTGCTTTTTGAGAGAAGTCAACAAAGTCAGTAAATAAAACAACTCCCTTCTCAATCCTCTTAGGTGAGAACTTGCCTCCTGAAGATAGTTCGTTTAATACGGTTTCAGGAAATATGTTACTCAACAATTCACCAATTCGTTGGTCTTTGTAATAAAGTGTTTTAAAAACTTCAATTTTACTTTTAATTAGGTTGGGGTTAAAGGGAAAGGGGATATAGTCGACTGCTCCACCTTGCATTCCTTTATATATTTTAGAATCGGTAGTTATCCTATTTGAAATTAAAATCGTGTAGTTGTTCTTGAGTTTGCTTTTAAGCTTTAATTCTTTAATTATAGCGTTGCCATGATTCACAATTTCAATATCGAGTATGACAATACCAATTTCTTTTTTTTGAATGGTTGTTAGTGCTTCTTCACTATTGCTAGCCATCAATACATTATTGCCTCCTCCGGAAAGAATTTCTTTTAATCCAATTCGGATAATTTCTTCGGGGTGAACAATAAGGATGTTGATGAACTTTTCCATCTATAATTTTATGTTATTAGGGTCAAAAGGAATGTCCATAAGGTCTAAAATACGTTTCATTACATTGTCTACAATTGCATCAGGGCATGAAGCGCCTGAAGTTATTATGATTTTCAATGTTTTTTTGTCTCCAAGAAACTCGGTTGAATTTGTGGTTGTTTTGGAGTGGATGTTAAATGATTTAATCGTGTTTTTACTGGAGATTTCCTCATCATTTTTAATAAAGAATGTTTTGAATTTTTGTTCAAGTAGCTCTACTAAATGTGAGGTGTTGCTGCTGTTATATCCACCAACGACAATAGCCAAGTCAGCTTCTTGATTTAATAATTCTAAGGTTGCAGATTGGTTGTCGTTTGTTGCGTAACACAAGGTGTCTTTTGTGTCTGCGAAATGATTTTTGATTTGTTCTTCCCCAAATTTTTCAATCATCGTTGTACGAATGAAGCTTGCTATTTCTTGGGTTTCTGAGGCTAGCATTGTTGTTTGATTAACAACTCCAATTTTTGCTAAATCTAACTCAGGGTTAAAGTTAGCTGAATATTTATGTTTGAAATATGCATTAAACTCTTCAGTTGAATGTTTTCCTAAAATATAATCAGAAAGAAACTTTGTCTCTTCCATGTTCTTTACGATAAGTGAAGGGGAATTTTCTTTACTATGAGAAAAAGTAGCTTTCGTTTCTTCGTGATTATATTTTCCGTGAATAATAATTGTATGGTCGTTTTCTCCAAGTTTAGCAGATCGATTCCAAACTTTTTCTACAAAAGGACAGGTTGTGTTGTAGGTTTTAACGTCAACACCTTTGTCTGTTAACAGGTTGCGAGTTTCAGTTGTTGTTCCAAAAGCCGGTATAATAACAATATCTTCAAGTGTAATCTCATCCCAAGAAATCAGTTGTGAACCATCAGTGTCTTGAATAAACCGTACACCCTGACTTAATAGGTCTTGATTTACGTCTGGATTGTGGATCATTTGGCTAATCAGAAAGATACGTTTTTCAGGATTTTCTTGAATAGCACGATAGGATTTTTCAATTGCGTTTTCAACACCATAACAAAATCCAAAATGTCTACTGATAATAAACTCGACACTTCCGAACTTAAGTATGGTAGGAGAGAAGTCCTTTTTTCTAGGGTCTTCCAACTTCCGCATTGCTTTTACTTTGCTAATGATTGGAGATTTGTAATACTCCGGTATCTCGAATTTTTTCATCAAGATAAAAATAAGAAAAACGGGATTGATATTGGTATTAATAATGTAAAATGCACAAAAAACAGGCTTAATAAAGCCAATTACTTTAATGTGAGTGGATGCAAATCACACAAAAATCCATCTCAAACAAATGTTAAGAGAGCCAATAGAAATTATATAATCGATTTTATTTCATTGATTATACGCTCCGCCAATGCATTTGCTGCTTCTTTATTTTTGCTTTCGGAATAGATACGTATGATAGGTTCCGTATTACTTTTTCGTAAGTGAACCCACTCTTTCTCAATGTATATTTTTACACCGTCAGTTGTATCGATCTCCTGGTCAGCGTATTTATTTGCCATTGTTGTTAAGACTGCGTCAATATCAATTTCAGGAGTTAATTGAATTTTATTTTTAGAAATGGTATAGCTTGGATAGCTATTTCTCAATTCCGAAACAGTCATTTTTTTCTCTGCGAGTAAGGATAAAAATAACGCTATTCCAACCAATGAGTCTCTACCGTAATGAAGTTCAGGGTAAATGACACCACCATTTCCTTCGCCTCCAATTACTGCATTTTCAGCTTTCATTTTATTTACAACATTTACTTCTCCTACTGCTGATGCAAAATAGGATTGGCCAATAGCTTCTGTAACATCTCTAAGTGCTCGTGTTGATGAAAGGTTTGAAACGGTAGCTCCAGGAGTTTTTGATAATACATAGTCTGCTACAGCAACAAGTGTGTATTCTTCTCCAAACATAGTTCCATCTTCGCAAACAAGTGCAAGGCGATCAACATCTGGATCTACAGTAATTCCTATGTCAGAGTTTAATTCTTTAATCTTATCCGAAAGGTCTAGTAGATGTTCCGGTAAGGGCTCTGGATTGTGTGGGAAATGCCCCGTTGGATCACAGTATAATTTTTCTATTTGTTTTACGCCAAGCGCCTCCAACATTGCAGGTACAAATATTCCTCCAGTAGAATTTACAGCATCAACAACAACCGAAAAGTTTGCTGCTTCAATAGCTGTTTTATTTACAAGTGGTAAATCTAAAATTGCATCAATGTGTTTTTTTAGGTAGGTATCGTTTTCGGTGATCGTGCCTAAGTCATCAACTTCAGCATAGTTAAATGATTCTGACTCGGCAATCGCAAGAACTTCTTTGCCATCATCACCAGAAATAAACTCTCCCTTTTCATTTAAAAGTTTAAGCGCATTCCATTGTTTAGGGTTGTGACTTGCGGTTAATATGATGCCTCCTTGTGCATTCTCTAAAGGCACTGCAACCTCAACTGTTGGCGTTGTAGATAATCCTAAATTAATTACATCAATACCTAAGCCTACAAGGGAGGAGGACACAAGGTCTGAAATCATTTTCCCTGAAATTCTAGCATCTCTTCCGATAACAACGGTTGATTTTTTTCCTCCGTTACGCGCAAGAATCCAAGTCCCGTAAGCTGAAGCAAATTTAACCGCATCTAGTGGTGTTAATCCTTCATTAACTTTACCGCCAATTGTTCCCCGAATTCCTGATATTGATTTAATTAATGTCATTTAGAATGATTTTTTAAGCCCGACCATTTTTAAACATGCAACAGCACATTCAATGCCTTTATTTCCATGGATTCCCCCAGATCGGTCTATCGATTGTTGTTCATTGTTGTCTGTAAGCAGGCAGAATGCAACGGGTGTATTGTATTTTAGGTTAACATCTTTTATCCCTTGTGTTGCGCCGTCACAAACAAAGTCAAAATGTTTCGTTTCTCCTTGAATAACTACGCCAATAGCAATAATGCCATCCATTTCATTTTTTTCACACATAAATTGACAGCCTAATGGAAGTTCAAATGCGCCAGGTACAAAGCGTACATCGATGTTTGTTTCTTTTACTCCGTTGTCTAAAAGGGCTTTTTTTGCACCTTTTAAAAGATTTAATGTGATTTTTTCATTCCACTCAGAAACAACAATGCCGATCTTAAAATCGGCACCGTTTGGAATAAATTCCGCGTTATATTCTGACAAGTTGCGATTTGCAGTAGCCATACTATAGTGTTTTGTTATTTTGTTATTTTATTCTTCGCTCGAGCAATGTATTTTTCAATTGATTTTTGAGAAGCGAAAGCTGCGTAGTTGTCTTTGATTCTTTGATAAGCCTCAGTTGCTTCAGCGAAGTTTTTTGTTTCTTCAGCACATAAACCAGCTTTCATTAAGTACATTGGAGTAGTTAAATCATTGTCATTCATGTTTGCAGCATTCATGTAGCTCGCGTATGCTTTTCCATAGTTACCCATTTCAGAAAGGCAATCAGCCTGAAGTCCTTCTGCCATAACTGCAACGTAGCTATCAGAAACATCAACTCCTTTAAGCTCGCTCAAAGCTTCTTCAAAAGAACCTTTAACCATTAATTGACGTGCGTAAATAAATTGTGAGATTTCACCGCCTGCTTTACCGTTGTACTTGTTTTTCTGAATGTTTAATTCTTCAATTGCTAAATCTGTTGAATCTTTAGCTGCATGATTTAAACCTACCCAGTAAGTTTCTTTCGATTCTTCATTTATCGGTTCCCAGATAAATTGACGGTATAGGAAGTACCCAAGGACTAAAACGATTAGACCTCCGACAATCATTGTGACCAAACGAACTTTACTGTTTGATTGAAATTGTTCCTTAATTTTTTCTCCTGAAATATCTTCTAACATTGTTGTTACTTTTTAGCGCAGTAAAAATAGTTTTTTTTTTGGAGAAAAGAAGATTAAAGAATAGAAAGAATTTACTTAAATTGAACTAGCTTTGTCTTAATGCATTTAGAAAGCCTTCATCTTGTTAATTTTAAAAACTATGTAGAGACAGAAGTGTCACTTTCTGCAGGTATAAATTGCTTTGTTGGAATGAATGGTTCTGGCAAAACAAACATCTTAGATTCAGTCCATTACTTAAGTATATGCAAGTCCTATATGAATGCTGTTGATCGGCAAAATATTCGTTTTGGACAGCCCTTCTTTGTCATTCAAGGTAATTGGCTTAAAGATGGTGCAAAGATTAATATTAATTGTGCGGTTAAATCAGGGGTGAAAAAAGTTTTTCGGAGAAATAAAAAAGAATACGAAAAATTAGCAGATCACATTGGCCAGTTTCCAGCTGTAATGATTTCTCCTTACGATCGTGATTTAATTTCAGAAGGAAGTGAACTACGTCGTAAGTGGATGGATGGAATTATTTCTCAATTTGACCGGAAATACTTGGAGTCAATTCAACGGTATGGAAAAGTATTAGCCCAACGCAATGCTTTGCTAAAGAATATGGCTGAACATCGGTTGTTTGATCAAGAAGCTATAGACGTTTGGGATGTTCAAATGGTGCATTTAGGAAACGATATTCACAAACAGCGAAGTGCTTTCTTAGAAGAATTTATACCTGTTTTTCAAAAACATTATAATGCTATCGGGTCTGAACTTGAAGAAGTACAGATGGTTTATCGATCACAATTGAACGAGGCATGTTTTGAGGACTTGTTAAAACAATTTCAGCAGAAAGATGCGTATACACGCTTTTCGAATGCAGGAACACATAAAGATGATTTAATTTTTCAAATAAAAGGACACCCGGTAAAAAAGTTTGGTTCCCAAGGGCAGCAAAAATCATTTATTATAGCATTGAGGCTTGCCCAGTACGAATGGCTCAAGAGTCATTTAGGAGTTTCTCCAGTACTCTTATTGGATGATATTTTTGATAAATTAGATCAATCGCGTGTTGAAAAATTAATTAAGCTGGTTGCGAATAATTTTTTTGGACAGGTATTGGTTACGGATACCGATTTAGAACGTGTTCAGACTATATTTTCTGACAGTAATTTGGCCAGTAAGATGTTTGTTGTGTCAGAAGGAGAGGTTAATGAATATAAAGAAGGCTTATGAGAAAAAAGAAAGACGCAATGAACGAAACAAGGCGTACTTCTGATGAGGCGCCTTTAAAAGAGGTGATAGACCGTTGGCTTAAAGCATATCGTTTAGACAGCAAGATGAAAGAAATGGATATCATTAAGGCGTGGCCTGAAATGATGGGTACTGCTGTAGCTCACCGTACAAGAGAACTTACAATTAAACATCAAACACTCTACTTAAAAATGGATTCAGCTGTCATGCGTGATGAGTTGGCTCATGGTAAGCAGGTAATCATTGAACGAATTAACCAAAAGGCAGGTTTCCAAATGATTAATGATGTTTGGTTTGGGTAAAAGTAAAAAAAATGAATTCCGTTCGAAATTCATTTTTGTATTTTAAGTATGTCTGCTATTACTGTATAACAATGTCTTTACGCGAATTTCCGTAAGCAGAAAAATAACCCAGTGCATTGTTGTCCCAATTTGAACTCGGATTTGCAGGTGCTGCACTGTCTCCTCCTAAAGTTGAGTATAATTCATAGAAATAGTGGTAAACATCCTTATCTATAGACCTTAACTCCATGCCGATTGTATCGCCAACTTGAAATAACTCTTCTCTAAACAAAGGAGTTGAAACAAAGTTTCCATCAAGAAGTGAATCATCTAGAATAAACATGTCTGCTAAGGTGTTTAATTCTTCTCCATTTAAAGATAGTACAACCTGGTAGTAGTTTGCTATAGCGATAGGGTCGTTGAAATTTAAAAAAACCATGTAGCCCGAGTTTGGCCCGAAAATACCAGGGGTGTATTCATAAGTGATTGCGTCTAAAGGAACGGGGTCCGTTAAATCGCTTTGTATTGAGTAAACAACATCGTTATAATTAACGGACAAGGTATAAGTTGTGTTGAAGCTAGGAATGTAGTTTTGAAGCTTATACATTCCATCTCCGATAGAGGGAATGATAGACGTCAGCCCTGTATTGTCTGTTATGCTTACAAGGGCATTATTGATCGAGCTAGAAGTTTCTGAATTAAAATAGTTTGACGTTAAGCTTAATTTAACATTAACTGTACTGTCTTCTGCTGAATAGATTCCTTCAAAAACAGGAGTAGGGTTGGATTCGTTTAAGTTAATATCAATAACTTTTTGACATGAAATTAATACTGAGGTAACTACAAAAAGATAAATAATATTTCTCATCTTATTTAAGGTTAAAGTTGTATGTAATAGCTGGAACTAATTTGAATAGTGTTGTTTGAATCGCTTGAGTTTCTGAAGGGTTTTCTGGATTTTCTTCGAATGTAATTGTGTATGCATTTTCTCGAGCGTAAAGGTTGTAAATTGAAACGTTTAGGTTATGTTCAAATTTCTTGTGGTCTTTCATGTACCAAGTGAATCCAATATCCATTCGGTGATAGTCTGGCATTCGATATCCATTCCTTTCGGTATATAAAGGAATGGTTGTACCGGCTATTTCATATTTTCCGGAGGGAAAGGTAACGGCATCTCCAGTGTAGTATACCCAAGTTGCAGATAGAGAAATTGCTTTATTTACCTTGTACATTGCTACAATTGAGACATCGTGAATTCGATCTTGACGTGCTGAAAATGTATTTCCATCATTGATTTCATCGAATTGTCTCAGTGATCGTGACAAGGTGTAGCTTAACCAACCTGTAAGTTTACCTTTCTTTTTTTCTATTTGAATTTCAAGTCCATATGCTGTGCCTGTACCATAAACTAAATCACCCTCCACTTCATCATTTAGAATTAATTGAGCCCCATTTCTGTAGTCAATCTGATTGGCCATGTGTTTGTAGTAAACTTCGCTAGAAATTCGATACATATTCTTGTTTAAATTTTGATAGTATCCGAGTGCAATTTGGTCTGCAATTTGAGGTTTGACATTATTTGAGCTAGGGATCCAATTATCGGTAGGACTGCTTGATGTCGCATTTGATAGTTGGTGTAAATATTGATAGTTTCTATTGTAAGCCAATTTGATTGAGTTGTTTTCGGAAAGAATGTAGCTCATCGAAAACCGTGGTTCTAAACCGTGGTGATATGCGATAGATTCACTAGCGGAAGTGTATATTCTTTCATCTGTTTTGTTTCCTTGGCTGTCAAAATCATAAGCGTATGTCGTATCGGCACCTCCCATTAGGTTAAATCCAGAGTAGCGCAATCCGTACATGATATTGATTCGACTTCCAATTTTCATTTCATTTTGAATATAAGCTCCAACTTCCAGTGCATAACGCTTAGATAGGACTATTTCATTGAAAGACTCATTTCCACCTGTTAACGCTCCTGGTTTGAATGTGTGGTAGATTCCATTAACTCCAAACTTAAGGTTGTTGTTGCTGTTTATAAAGTAGGTGAAATCTTGTTTTATATTCCAGTCTTGAATTGATGAACGAAGTCCAAAACCGTCCTCGCCAGCCCCAATGTTAAACTCATAATCAAAGTCGCTATAAACAATAGTAGTGTTTGAGAATAACTTTTTGCTAAATAAATGGTTCCATCGTAAGGTTCCTGTTGCGTTCCCCCAGTTAAAACCAAACTTATCGCCTAAACCAAACTTATCTCTACCAAAATATCCAGAAAGGAATACCCTGTCTTTTTCAGTAATACGGTAATTAGCTTTAACATTGAGGTCATAGAAGAATAGCTTCGTGTCATCTGGGACTTCTTTCGAAAGGCCTAGAAATAAATCAGCGTAGCTTCGTCTTCCGGAAATGATTATTGAACCCTTGTCTTTTACAATAGGGGCTTCAAGTGTAAGTCTAGAAGAGATTAAGCCTAAACCTCCAGATGCTCCAAACTTCTTCGTGTTTCCATCACGCATTTTAACATCCATAACAGAAGATATACGGCCACCGTATTTAGCAGGAATTCCAGATTTGTATAGTGCAACGTCTTTAATGGCATCAGAGTTAAATATGGAAAAGAATCCTAAGAGGTGAGATGCATTGTATACAGGGGCCTCATCGAGTAAAATTAAATTTTGATCTGCACCACCTCCTCGAACAAAAAAACCAGCATTTCCTTCACCCGCGCCTTTTACACCAGGGGTAAGTTGAAGCGTTTTCATGATGTCTTTTTCTCCAAATAGTACAGGGATTGTTTCAATGCTTTTAGGGTCAAACTGAGTAACATTCATTCCTGATGAGGTGATGTTATTGTTTTCTTTTGTAGCATTAACCCTTACCTCCTCAATTTGCTGAATATCGTGAGGTATAACCAGTTCTATGTTCTTTGAAATATTCTTTGTGAGATTAATTGTGAAGAATTGTGTTTCAAACCCTGCTGCGCGATACTCTATTTTATAAGATGCTTCATCGAGTGTTAACGAATAAAAACCATAAGCATTTGTGTTTGTACCAACATTAGAAAGGTTGGTGACACGAATGGTTGCACCATAGATATCCTCACCATTTGAAGCATCTCTGATTGTTCCGCTTAAGGTGTGTTTCTGCCCGAATAGTGATCCTGAAGTTAATAGTAAAAAGGCTAATACAAGGTTTTTCATATTGTTGAATTGTAGCTTCAAAAATACACTAGAACATTTAGTTTTGGTGTGCTTTTATAAAGTTTTAACAAACTTAAAATTACATATGAAAAGAGTCACTTTAATAGAAGAGTGACAGAAGGCCTTATAGTATAGATGAACGGATGTTTTACTAAATGTTATCGGTAACAATATGGTAGGTAGGGTCTTCTAATACGTTAACCTCAATGATTTTATCGGCATTCTTTAGCAATGTTTGACAGTCACTACTTAAATGCCTTAAATGTACTTTTTTACCCGTTTTAAGGTAACGTTCAGTCAAGCTGTTTACGGCTTCAATTGCAGACATGTCTACAATTTTACTCTCAGAAAAATCAATAATAACATCTTCAGGATCCCCTTGAACATCGAACTTACTATTGAATGCACTGATTGAACCAAAAAATAGTGGTCCGTAAATCTCATAGTGTTTTGATCCTTTTTCATCAATGTATTTTTTTGCTCGAATTCTTTTTGCGTTTTCCCAAGCAAAGTTTAGCGCAGAAATAATAACCCCAACCAATACTGCAAGCGCAAGGTTGTGTAAGAAGACTGTAACTAACGTTACTACAATCATAACAATGACATCTGTAATCGGCATCTTTCCGACTACTTTTAACGAGGCCCATTCAAACGTTCCTATTGAAACCATAAACATAACGCCTACTAAAGCAGCCATTGGTAGCTGTTCAATAATGGGAGCTCCAAACATGATGAATGTTAATAGTCCGACTGCTGCAACAATACCCGATAGTCGAGCCCTAGCGCCAGATGAAATATTAATCAAACTTTGACCAATCATTGCACATCCTCCCATTCCTAGGAATAAGCCACTAAAAATATTTGCTGTACCTTGAGCTACACACTCCTTGTTTCCTCTACCTCGTGTTTGTGTTATTTCATCAATAAGGTTTAATGTTAAAAGACTTTCAATAAGCCCCACGCCTGCAACGATTAATGCATATGGGAATATGATGGTTAGTGTTTCCCAAGAGAAAGGGACATCTGGAAGCCCTGGAATTGGAAATCCTCCAGCCATACTTTTTCCATCCATGGTGTCTGAAACTGTTTTTGTATCGATGCCAAACCCAATGATAATTACTGAGACAACAATGATTGCGGCGAGTGATGATGGGATTGCCTTTGTAATTTTTGGTAACCCCCAAATAATAATCATAGTCAATAAAACAAACCCGATCATGATTAATAAGTCGTTTAGAGCCATCCATTGGTAATGGCCGCTAATATCTTTCTCTTGAAAAGAGGTCATTTGCGCCATGAATATGACAATTGCCAAACCATTAACAAATCCAAACATCACAGAGTGAGGTACAAGACGAATGAATTTCCCTAACTTTAATAATCCGGCTGAAATTTGAATTATTCCAGCAAGAATTACGGTCGCAAATACATACTGAGTAATTTGATCTATGGTAATACCTGGGTAGTTTGTTTTCAATAGAGAAATCATACCTACATATACAACTGCAATTGCTCCAGTTGCTCCAGATATCATTCCTGGCCTACCTCCTAGAATAGAAGTTACTAACCCAATTGTGAAAGCTGCGTAAAGTCCTGTTAAAGGTGAAAGTCCTGCAATTAAAGCAAAGGCAATTGCTTCAGGGACAAGTGCAAGTGCAACTGTTATTCCAGAAAGAAATTCAGTTCTGTAATTCACTTTCTGTTTAATGTCAAATAGGTTAAATATTTTATTCATTCTAAGGGGGTGTTTAAGGGTGCGAAATTAGTACATTATTCCGAATCTAAAGATTAATCAACGGATCTGTTTTTGATTGTAGAGTTTTGATTCGTTTTTACCAGGTTCCAGCAGGAGAAAATAAAAAATCAGTTAAGCTATCTACTTCGTAAAGGAATTGATATCCTTTGGTTTCTTTTTTGCAAAAGGGTGCTAGCAATTGGATCATATTCTGATATTTCTCAACCGTTAAGGCACAAAAGAAATTTTCATCATCTTCTGAAATGATGCCTTCATCCTCATTACTTTTAAACAGTACTAGTGTGCAATTTCGAGGTTCAACGAACTCCAAATCTGCAAGTTTGAGGTAAATAGAATCGCTAGAAATAAAATTAATTAAGGCGTCTCTAAACAGGATGGATTCAGCCATGTCAAAGTCAAATAGCCTAACCATATTATCACCAAAACCATTTAATTCGTCAATGTAGTCCAGTTTCATTTACTTCTAATGTTTGAATGTGCAAATCTAGAAACTTTTCAGTCAAGATGAGTTGGTTTTTGTGTTGAATCCCTTAGTTTTATTAACCGTCTCTGTGGTCTGGCGGAAAATCTGTTGGGACTTTTGTAGCTCTGTCATGAAGTACAACACTTCCTGTTACCCCTACATTTAACGATGAATTTCCAGGTAGTTTGACGATGAAATGGCATTTTTCACGTACGTATTCAGGCAGACCAGTATCCTCAGCGCCCAATAAATAAATGGCTCGTTTTGGGTGTTGGAATTCATGGAGCCATTCAGCACGATCATCAATTTCAACGCCAATTAGACGGCAGTCGTAAGGAATATTTTTTAGTAGGTCGTCAAAATCTTTGTAGTTAAATAATGGAATGCGAGACCAGGCCCTTACCACGTCTGAAGATTGTTTTTTATAACGTCCTTCAACGGTGAAAATATATGCAGCGCCAAGTATATATGCAGACCTCCATAAAGTTCCTAAGTTGTGCGAAGTTTTCCCTCTAAAGACCCCAATTGCACAATATCCCTTTTCATTAACTGTTTTCATCACGCAAATGTCGCTTTTTTAGTTGAATTATTTCTCATCTTTGTAGAAAGATTCATCCAAGTCTATCAATAGAAGTTATGGAGTTTATAAGCCAAAAATTAGACGATTACGTTTGTGCACATTCTGAAGATGAGCCGGTATTGCTATATGATTTAAACAGGGACACACACCTTAATGTTTTGCGTCCAAGAATGCTGAGTGGTCATTTTCAGGGAAGAGTTTTGAGTATGCTTTCGCATATGATTCAACCTAAAAACGTACTTGAAATAGGCACTTACACGGGGTATTCGGCGCTTTGTTTTGCCGAAGGATTAGCAGATGGTGGTAAAATTACTACGATTGATAAAAATGAAGAGTTGGAAGACTTGGTCAATGAATATGTTGCGAAATCTGAATTTAAGGATCAAATTAAATGTGTTATAGGGGACGCAATGGATTTGATACCGTCGATGAAAGAAGTGTTTGATTTAGTTTTTATAGATGCAGATAAATCAAATTACATCAATTATTATAACATGGCTATGACTAAGTTATCACCAGGTGGATATATTATAATTGATAATGTACTTTGGTCAGGAAAGGTTCTTGAGGATGTAGAACCGAATGATGAGGATACGCAGGTATTGGTAGATTTAAATAGAATTGTACACGAAGATTCACGTGTTCAAGAAGTATTGTTTCCTATCCGTGATGGCTTACTCGTAATTCGTAAAAAGTAACATGCTCGATATTTTATATCAAGACCAGTATTTAGTTGCAATTAATAAACCGCACGGATTGTTAGTTCATCGAACGAAAATTGCACGAGATGCAAACGAGTTTTCAGTTCAGTTGCTGCGCAATCAAATAGGGCAGACAGTTTACCCTGTTCATCGATTAGACCGAAAAACCGCCGGTGTGCTTTTATTTGCACTTTCAAAAGAAGTAAACTCAGCAATGCAAGTTCAATTTATGGAAGGGCTTGTAAAGAAAAAGTACTACGCTATTGTTAGAGGTTTTACAACTGACGAAGTAACTGTTGATTATGCATTAAAGCGTGAGGATGGAAAGCTACAAGATGCAGTTACTCACATTGAAACTGTTTCCCGGTCAGAAGTAAATTTGCCCCATGGGAAATTTGATACTTCCCGTTATTCACTGATTGATGTTTCTCCCGAAACGGGTCGAATGCATCAGATTCGAAAACACATGGCACATTTGCGTCATCCAATTATTGGCGATCGTCCACATGGCTGTAACAAACAAAATAAATTGTTTTTAGAAAGGTTTGAGATGAGTACAATGATGTTACACGCTCGACAGTTGAAATTTAACCATCCACTAACCAATGTGGAACTAACGATAGCTGCAGCTGTGGGGTCAGAATTTTCTCGAATGATAGAAGCCTTGCAGTTAGAGTATCCCCAAACTTAATAGGCACCCCATAATTAAGAGTAAGGCTCCAACAATTCGTTGAATACGCTGAATGGTCGTTTTTTGAACTAATTTTTTCCCAAAGTAAGTACCAATAAAAGCAAATGTGATAGCTACAATTAAAAGTGTTTTTGCTTCTGTAATGGCAGTAATGAATTTATTTTCACTTCCAGTTATAGCTACAAACCCAACGATATAGATCCATAGTCGAGCTAGGTCAACAAGTAAAGAAACGGCATTTGACGTGCCAATAAACTGTTCTTTAGTTAATCCTGATTTTGCTAAAAAAGCAGCTCTAAACGCTCCTTGGTGACCGGAAAGTCCCCCAAAAAAACCGCTCAACATTCCGCCAAAATAAATGTGTTTTTTTTCGATGTTAAGGTTATCAAACCTTGGGTCTAAATCAAACCAAGCAAAAAACATCATCAACGAACCAATGGTCATTTTTACAAGTGTTAATTCAAAGTTGTGTTTGTTTAATTGGTAGGTGTATAGTGGCTCAGAATGATCAAGTGAGGTAAGGAGTATGCTGCCGATAAAAGCAAATAGTAATGCGGGGAGTCCAAAGCGGAGTAAGGTTGGGAAGTGGATATGTTTCGATACAAGTATAAATTTGAAACTGTTATTGGCTAAATGTACAATGGCAGTGGCTCCCACTGCAATAGGGAGCTCAAAAAAAAGACTAAATACAGGGAGCATTAATGTCCCTAATCCAAATCCAGAAAAAAAAGTCAATCCCGCACCAAATAAAACGGTAATTGCAACGATTACATATTCCATTGTACAAAAAAGCAAAAAATATGCGGTTCAATTTAAATTCAAAGATTATTTTTACATAAAAAACAAGATGATTGACTTTAGAAGCGATACGGTAACAATGCCGACAGACAAGATGAAAGAAGCAATGCTTTCGGCCACTCTTGGAGATGATGTGTTTTGTGAAGACCCTACGGTTAATGAGTTGGAGGCGTATGCTGCTGAGTTGTTCGGTATGGAGAAAGCGCTGTATTGTAGCTCTGGAACACAGACGAATCAAATTGCAATTAATGTACATGTACAGCCCGGGGGAGAACTTGTCACAAGTGTAGAAAGTCATATCTATAAATACGAAGGTGGAGGTATTGCTAAAAACACAGGTGCTTCTGTTCGGTTAATTCATGGGAATAGAGGTCGCCTAACACTAAGTGATGTGGAGGAGTCTGTAAATCCAGATGATGTGCATTTCCCTGTTACACAGCTTGTTTGTTTAGAGGACACTTCGAATAGAGGAGGTGGAGCTATTTATGACTTTGAAGAGATCAAAAAAATAAGCACATTTTGTAAAGACAATCGATTGCCGTTACATCTTGACGGTGCACGGTTAATGAATGCGATGGTCGAAAATGGCGTAGATTTAAAGCAGTATGCAACTCAGTTTGACTCTATATCGCTGTGTTTGTCTAAGGGCTTGGGAGCCCCTGTGGGGTCTTTATTGTTAGGATCGAATGACTTCATTAAGCAATCACGACGGGTTCGTAAAGTTTTTGGTGGAGGAATGAGACAGGCTGGAATTATAGCTGCTGGAGGACTTTACGCGTTGAAAAATAATATTCATCGATTAAAAGAAGACCATGCGCATGCAAAGACTTTAGAAGCGAGTTTGAACGCTTTGCCTTGGGTGAAAGAAGTTGTCCCGGTAGAAACAAACATTGTGGTTGCCATTCTTGAAGATAAGTCCAAGAGAGACCTTGTCATAAATGAATTGAGTAAGCGTGGGATTAAAATAATGGGGTTTGGTCCAGGTATGCTACGTTTTGTTACACACATGGATGTTTGTGATTCAGCTATTGATCAAACAGTCGAAGCTCTAAACAAACTTATTGTTTGAAATTTAAATTAACCATAGCGATCCTTTTAGGAATGTTCTTTGTCTGCTGTGAAAATAGTAGTGATAAGCTTATAGACATGTCTGATGTTATGGGTAGTTCTGAACGATACAAAGAGGGTTCGCACGTTGCTGTTGAGTCTGAAGTTGATTCGACATTAATTCCTGAAAGCTGGTTTGTTAGCCAAGGGATACCTGTTACCTCGTTACAGTTTCGTTCAGACCGCATGTTTTTAGATCGATTTGGGGAGAAGTCAAAGGATAAATACAGGCTAATTACATCTGCTGACACTATTTTGTATTCAAAATGGGTGTATGAAGATTCATTGAAAGTAATGAATGCGTTTACCAATTGGATAAATTGTATAGGAGATAATTGTAGTACCCTTTTTTTTGGTGAGCAGAAGAATATCCAAGAAAATCCACTTCAGATTTTAATTAATGACTCAACATTGATTTTTATTGAAGGAAGCAATCAAATTGACTTTAAACATTGGGCTTTTGTTTTAGGAAATCTAGAGGGCTCATGGAATTATTCGATTGAGCAATCGCGCAAATCAAAAACACGTTGGTATTCTTTTGTAGAAGGGAAGCGTAAGAAGTTAGAGCTATGAAAATTATAAATAGAAGTTATTTAAAGGTTAAAGGTAAGAAACCCTTTGTGGAATGGGTGAAACAGATCGATTCCGATTTATTTATTGATGAAGAATCGGAATCAAATGTTTATTTAGTTGAAGAAGATTTTTTTGAAATAGAGCCTGTTTTGAAAGCTAATTTTAAGAAAATATTCTTGAGTGAATTGTCTTGTGTTTCAGAAGATCAATCTATATTCCCTGAAATAAAACTGGAGGTATTTTTAAACTGGTTTGATGTTGAGGCTGGGACGATGGTTTTTGATTGTGAGAAGGGCAGTGTTCAAGGAGAATCATGTCTTTAAAGGTTTTTTTAACAGCGATCGATTAGCACAGCGTTGTAGTAGTTCGGATCTGTAGACACATCGGTAGTAACCCAGTTTGGTAATTCAAAGGTCTCGTGTACAGAGCTAACCTCAAGTTCTGCAAGAATTAAACCCTCAAGTGGGCCCTGAAACACATCAATTTCCCATTTTTTTCCTGCTACTTCTATCTCATAGCGATGTTTTCGAATACTTTTATCAATAAAAAGTTTCAAAATTGATTCAGCATCCTCTATCGGTATTTCATACTCAAACTCTTGACGTGTAATGCCAATTGTTTGACCTTTAATGGTCAAAAATCCTTTAGATCCTTTTATTCGAATGCGAACAACACAGTCTTTAGACTTTGAAATAAAACCTTGAACAATTAATTCAGGCTCTGGTTTCTCAATAAGAGCCCATGCTGATTTGTTTACGAGGTATTTGTATTCAATTTCCTTCATTTACCTTATAGGATTAATTGTTTTATGCTTCCAATATAACTAAATCGAAATTCATTCAGCTTAAATCATCAATTCAATTAACTTCGCATTAATGAAAATATTCTTGACATTTGACTATGAGTTGTATTTTGGTAAACAGACTGGAACAGCTCTTAAATGCATGATTGAACCTACTGCTGAGTTGTTTGACCTGGCAAAAGGAAAGGATGTTTCATATACTTTTTTTGTCGATGTTGGCTACCTAATTCAAGCCGATCGTTATCCAGAGTTGTTGGATGAGGTGACAAGAGTTAAGGCTCAGGTTAAGGAAATGATTAGCCTTGGCCACGATGTTCAATTACACATTCACCCACATTGGGAAAAAGCAAAGTTTTCAAATGGGAAGTGGGCAATGAATATTAAAGGTTCATATAAGTTGTCCGATTTTAATGCAACAGAACGGATGGCCATTGTTCGAACGTATAAACTCTATTTAGAGCAACTGATCGATAGAGAGGTTACAGCTTTTCGCGCAGGAGGCTTCTGTGTACAGCCTTTTTCAGCATTAAAAACCGTGTTTGAAGAACTTGAGTTGAAGATCGATTCTAGCGTGTTTCATGGCGGTCATTTCATGACAGATAATTATAATGTTGACTTTCGAACGGTGCCACTTAAATCAAAATATAATTTTAAGGTTGATGTGTGCAAGGAGGTTACAGATGGCCCGTTTATCGAATATCCAATATCTTCTTTTAGGTACCGCCCTTCTTTTTATTGGATGCTTTATGGCTTGGGTAAATTATTTCCATCAAGGCACAAAGGTATAGGAGATGGTCAGTTTATCAGCCAGGGGGGAAGTAAGCTTTTATCGTTAGTTACTTATAAAACAACCTATGTTTCAACAGACGGTTATTATGCAAAAAAATTAAATGCTAGTTTAAGTAAGGCAGAAAATTTAAAACACCAAGAGATGGTTGTGATTGGCCACCCAAAAGGAAATACGGTGTATTCTATGAATAAGTTAAAAAAGTTTCTTGAGAAGAATCATAAGAAACATGTATTCACTTCGTTTGTTCAGGAGTTGTGAAGATAGTCGAACGCCCACATATTGATATAGAAAAATGGAATCAGCTTGTAGGTTCAAGTGAAGATGCAAGCGTCTTTTCAAGGAGTTGGTATTTAGATGCGACGGCAGAAAACTGGTGTGTTTTAGTTGATGATACATATACAAGCGGTATCGCTCTTCCATACAGCACTCGTTTAGGCGTGAAAAAATTATATACCCCAATATTTGTACGGTATATTCAGTGGTTAGGTGTAGCACTCGATTTTGCTATGCTTAGTGACTTGATCAAGCAGCAGTTTTCGTGCATTGATGTCTCCATTAAACAACCGGTTTTGGGAGCTGATTATACGCCTTTAGTGTACCAGAGAATTGAAATAAACACAGAAAGAAAGTTAGGCTCCCAAGCAAAACGTTCGCTTAAAAAAGCGATGAGTAACAACTTGGAGGTGGTAAGGTCTACGGATTATACAACAGTAGAGTCAATTATTACAGATGAATTGGTAGGGAAGTACAATGGAATTAATGCTGTTTCGATGAAAGCATTGTCAAAATTGTTTGAATTGGCAAAAGCAGAGCAGGCGTGCTCAGTGTATGAAATAAAAGGACATGGTGGAGTTGTTTGTATTTCAGATCAGTCAAGTTTCCTTTATTTAAAAGGAACAGTATCTACGTCTTGTAAACATGCAGGAGGAATGTATGCTTGCCTAGATTTAGCAATCAATGAAGCGGTTTTAGGCGGTAAACAGTTTGATTTTGGAGGGTCACGAATTGAAGGTGTTAAACGTTTTAATCACAACCTTGGAGGAAAGGATGTTACATATTTTGGGTATACCTTCGATAATGCCCCAATTTGGTTTAAATTAGCACGAAGAATTAAGGATAGATGGATCAAAAAGTAATATTAATCACAGGCGCGTCTGGCGGAATGGGAGGAGCAATTTCAACATTATTTTCAACTGAAAATGTTAAGTTGGCGCTGCAATACAATCGCAATAAAGTTAAACTTGAAACGTGTGAAAATGTTGCGCATTTTCAGGCAGATTTAACTGATGAACTTCAGGTTTCTGAATTAATTGAACGTGTTTTACTGAAATTTGGAAGAATTGATGTACTCATTAATAATGCAGGAGTTTCACACAGTGCGATGTCATGGAAAACAGAAGCATCCTCATGGAAAGAGACAATGGCTATTAATCTTGATGCCCCGTTTTTTTTATCAAAGCATGTAACACCTCATTTTAGAGCAAAAAAATCAGGTAGAATTATAAACATCACCTCTGTTGTAGCTCAAACAGGATTTGTTGGTACCGCTGCTTATGCAGCTTCTAAGGCAGGTTTGATTGGATTAACAAAAACACTTTCTAAAGAGCTGGTGAGTTCTGGAATAACGGTAAACGCATTGGCTTTAGGTTACTTTAACGTTGGGATGATTGAAGATGTTCCAGCCGATTTACAAGAACAAATTATTCGTACTATTCCCGCTGGTTGTTTGGGAGACCCTAAATCAGTTTTTAAAACAATTAAGTGGCTTGTTTCGGATGAGGGAGATTATATAACAGGTCAAACTATTAACCTCAATGGAGGACTTTATTCCTAGAACCAATCACATTTTGTATCTTGCACCATGATTTTACTTAAATCAAATACGCCACGTTGGGTTATTATTATTCTCGACATATTGCTGTCGCTTTTTGCGTTGTTATTCGCATACATTATTCGTTTTGATTTAAAAGCTGATGCGGAATTAATACGCGTAGAATGGGACATACTATCTAAGTCTATAGGGATTTATATTTTAGTAAAAATAACCGTATTCTTTTTGTTTAAAATACACAAAGGGCTTGTAAGACATACGTCAACGGAAGATTTAAGACGAATAATTTTAGCGTCGTTTGTTTCATCATTAATTTTTGCATTTTTTGGTTTTGTAAGGTTTAAATTATTTGATGGATACTTTTTGTTTCCAACATCAGTTCTTTTAATAGAGTTGTTAGGCTCTGCAGTATTACTTCTAGGCTCTCGATTTGCGGTGAAGTTAATTTACATGGAATCCATTAAAAACAAAGATGTTGAAGACCGTGTCCTTATTTATGGAGCAGGAATAAGTGGCTTGATCACAAAAAGAACAATTGAAAAAGATCCATTAAGTAAGAAGAAAATTATAGGATTTATTGATGACAATAAAAAGTTGTCTGGAAACCGTCTGGAAGGGTTGACGATTTTTAATTCTTCAAAGTTGGAACGATTAATTAAGGACGAAGGAGTTAGTTTGGTTATTCTAGCAATTCAAAACCCAGATAAAGGGAATAAAAAGAAAATTGTTGAAATTTGTTTAGCAAATAGCATTGATATTCAAAAGGTTCCGAGTACAAATAGTTGGATTAATGGCGAGTTTTCATCTAAACAAATCTCGAAAATTAAAATTGACTCCTTGCTTGGTCGAAAACAAATCTCTTTGGATGAGGGGAAGATTCGTAGTGAGTTAGCGGGACAGATTATTTTAGTTACAGGAGCTGCGGGTTCTATTGGCAGTGGTATGGTTCGTCAAATTGCGAAGTACAATCCATCAAAATTAATTTTATTGGATCAAGCAGAATCCCCATTGTATGACTTGCAAAATGAATTGGCTACTGAATTCAAAAATGTTGATTTTGAAATTATAATAGGTGATGTTAGGAGCTTTGACCGTATGAAGAATGTATTTACTTCATTTAAACCGAAATATGTTTTTCATGCGGCAGCATATAAGCATGTTCCACTGATGGAGAGTAATCCTTCTGAAGCTGTTTTAACGAATGTTTTAGGGACTAGAAACCTTGTAGACCTTTCGTTAGAAAATGAGGTACATAAGTTTGTAATGATTAGTACGGATAAAGCGGTGAATCCAACAAATGTAATGGGGGCCTCAAAGCGTATTGCAGAAATATATGCACAGTCGGCCAATGCAAAAGCGACAACAAAGTTTGTAACTACCCGTTTCGGAAATGTATTGGGTTCAAATGGTTCGGTAATACCGTTGTTTAAACGTCAAATAGAACAAGGTGGACCAATTACGGTGACAGACGAACGCGTTACACGCTTTTTTATGACCATACCAGAAGCGTGTCAATTGGTTCTTGAGGCAGGAACAATGGGTGATGGAGGAGAGATATTTGTTTTTGATATGGGGGAATCCGTTAAAATTATTGACTTAGCCAAGAAGATGATTAAGTTAAGCGGACTTGAGCTGGGTAAAGACATTCAGATTAAAATAACAGGGCTAAGACCAGGTGAAAAACTATATGAAGAATTGCTTGCCGAAGAAGAGAATACGTTAAATACGCATCACCCTCAAATTTACAAAGCGAAGGTTAGGGAAGAGTCTCCAGAGCAAATTGAAAAAATAAACGAATTAATAACGTTATTTGGAAGCCAGGATAACGACGATATTGTTGTGAAAATGAAGTCCATTGTTCCGGAGTTTATCAGCAATAATTCGAGGTATGAAAAATTAGACAAATGAATATTGACCCCGTAAAAATTCAAGTAAGATTTGTAGATATTGACCTTATGGGGCATGTGAATAATGCTGTTTACCTAAGTTATTTTGAGAATGCGCGAATGCATTATTTTAAAGAAATGTTAGGCTCTGACTGGAATTGGAATAAGGATGGAATTATTTTGTTGAAAAATGAAATAGATTACCTAAAGCCTGTTCTTCTGAATGATACTCCAGAAATTAAAATAACTGTTATTGCTATTGGTACTAAGAGTTTTACCTTGGGTTATGAATTGACTGTGAACGGTGTTTTATGTTGTAAAGGGCTGTCTGTTCTTGTTGGTTATGATAATCAAAGTCAACAATCCATTGCCATTACACCTGCAATGCGAGCAGGCTTAGAAAAATTAAATTAAACAATTGCGGCAATGAATAGTTTTATTGATAATCCATTAATTCAGGGGTATATAAAATCAAATAATTTTGGCCAATTGTTGGGAATGAATTTTAAAATTTTGAACCCTGGTGAAATTGTATATATGATGTCTGTGACAAAATCTCATTTAGCAACGCCTATGGCAGCTCATGGTGGTTCTATTAGTGCGTTAATGGATGCTGCTATGGGAGTCTGTGCTTTGTCTCAAGTGATTTCAGATAATCGAGTTGTTTCAACAATTGAGTTAAAAATATCATTCATTGCTCCTGGTTTTTTAGGGGATAAGCTTACTGCAAGTACATCAATTGTAAAAGCCGGTAAACGCCTGCTGTTTGTTGAGGGTGAAATTGTAAATCAAGAAGGGAAATTAATTGCATCGGCTACAGGAACATTTAATTCATACCCTGCTGAAAAAGCAGGGTTTGACTAACGTGTCTAAGCATTAAAAAACTATCTTTGCCGTATGGTATTAATCCTAAATGATGTAGCAGGATCTGAGATTCTTCTTATTTTGGTTTTTGTTCTGATATTTTTCGGTTCAAAAAGCATTCCTGGTCTTGCACAAACCTTAGGTAGAACAATTCGTCAGGTTAAAGAAGCTTCAAATGACATCCAGAATGAGATTAAAAAATCGGGTGCTGAAATGAAGAAGGATTTAAACTTGGAGGGGTTTATTAAGGATACGACAGAAGAGATTAGAAGACCTTTAGATCAAATGGCAAGTGATATTGATAGTACAATCAAGTACCAGCCTGCTAAGCGAAATGTTGAGATAACACCTGTTGAAGAAAAAACGGAGGTAACACCCTTAGCAGAACCTACACCGGACGATTCTTTGAAAACGAAACATCCTAAAAAAGAAGTTGCAGGAACTGATTCAGAAAATACAAGCCAAAAAACAGTTTAGTTGTCCAGTTTTTGGGTTGACTCGATTAAAACTGAGCTGCTAATTTACTTTCCTTTGTTATTCTAGGTGCACATTCTGTTGTTGACAAGTCGATGGTAGTTCTTATTTAAGTAACAGATAACTTTTTGCAGATGATCTAAACATCTTTTTAGTTGTTGTTTTGTATTGTGTGTAAGGTGTTACAGTTTTTTACTAAAGTTAGTTACCAGTTCATTTGGTGGGCGAGTTCATCAATTATCCGATTATTTTTACAGGTATTATTTTCCGTGAATGATGGTTTATTGTATTGTAAATGAGGTGTTAAACTTGAGTTTAATGGAATGAAATAGCATGATTATATGAATGTTCCTTAAATTCTCCGTACCTTTGCACACAATTTTAAAAATAAAACATGACGTTTGAAGAACTCGGGCTAAAGAGTGAGGTGTTGAAGTCGTTAAAAAACATGGGGTTTGAGACACCTACTCCAATCCAACAAGAAGCTATTCCACATTTAATGGGAGATAGCAGTGATTTTGTTGGTCTAGCTCAAACAGGGACAGGGAAGACAGCCGCGTTCGGCCTCCCATTAGTAAGTAAAGTCGAAGAAGGTAGAAGACTGCCTCAAGGACTTGTGATTTGTCCAACACGTGAATTATGCTTACAGATTACAAAGGACATACAAAATTACGCGAAACATCTTAATGTAAATGTAGTTGCAGTTTATGGAGGTACGGACATCCGTCGCCAAATGCAAGACATTAAAAGAGGAGTTTCAATTGTTGTAGCTACTCCTGGTCGATTAGTCGATTTAACAAAAAGAAAAGCTATTCAGTTGCAAGACGTAGAGTGGGTTGTTTTAGATGAAGCCGATGAAATGCTTAATATGGGTTTCAAAGAAGACATCGATGCAATTCTTGATAATACGCCAGACCATAAAAACGTTTGGTTGTTTTCAGCTACAATGCCAAAGGAAGTGGCTCAGATTGCTAAAAACTATATGGACAGCCCGCTGGAGGTTGCTATTGGTCATAAGAATCAAACAAACGAGAACATTGACCATATATACTATACTGTTTCAGAAAGAGATCGATATGCTGCTTTAAAGCGCATTATTGATTTTAACCCAGATATTTATGGTGTTACTTTCTGTAGAACACGCCGTGAAACAGCGGAAGTTGCAGAGAAGTTAGGTAAAGAAGGGTATAGCGCAGAACCATTACACGGAGATTTATCTCAAGCGCAACGTGACAATGTAATGAGAAGGTTTAGAAGTAAATCTGTACAGATTTTAGTAGCAACGGATGTTGCTGCCAGAGGTATTGATGTTACAGATATTACGCATGTAATTAACTACAACCTACCTGATGAAATTGAAAATTACACACACCGAAGTGGTAGAACTGCTCGTGCGGGTAAAAAAGGTGAATCATTGGTTTTAGTTACCCCAAAAGAAGGGTATAAGATAAAAGCGATTGAACGTAAAATCAGAACTACTTTTACAAAAGGAACTATTCCTGGACCAAAAGAAATCTGTGAAATTCAATTGAGAAAGCTCGTTAATAAAGTTATTTCTACTGAAGTAAAAGAAGACGACATTGCTGAATTCATTCCTGCTGTTATGGCAGAGTTTGAAGAATTATCTAAAGAAGAAGTTGTTAAAAAATTCGTTTCTGCTGAATTCAATCAATTTATTGAATACTACAATCGAGCGGGTGATTTAAACCGCAAACAAGGTCGAGATGCTAGAGATAATGATCGTGGAAATGATCGTATCAGTGATAGACGAGATCGTGGGAATAGCAGAGATAGAGATCGTGGAGATAGAGATCGTGGGTCAAGAAGAGAAGACGAGAATAAAACACGTTTCTTTGTAAATCTAGGACAACGCGACGGATTGAACCCAGGTGGTTTATTGCGTGTTATTTGTGATGCTGCTGGACTTAACTCAAGTAAAGTAGGGCGTATTGATATTCTTGCTTCATTCTCATTTTTCGAAGCTGATAATGAATTGGCAGACAAAATTATCAAAGAGGTTAATGGCGTTGAGTATGAAGGTCATAAAGTTTCTGTAGAGGTTACCAAGAAAAAAGCTGGCGGTTCAAGTAGAGGCGGCGGTGGTCATCGTGGTGGTGGAAATCGTGGCGGAAGCGGTGGAGGACGTAGATCTTTTGGCGGCGGCGGAGGACGACGCGACGGTAGCTACGGCGGCGGCGGTGGCGGCGGAAGACGCAGTGGTGGAAGACGCGATGGAAGTTACGGTGGAGGCCGATAGTATTTGAACCTTATTAGAATTATATAATGGAAATTAGAAATATTGCAATTATTGCCCATGTCGATCACGGAAAAACGACATTGGTAGATAAAATGATTGAAGCAGGAGCTGTTGTCGATGAGAGAAGTCGCCCAAAAGGTGAGTTAATTATGGATAGTAACGATTTAGAGAAAGAACGTGGTATCACGATTGTTTCTAAAAACGTATCTGTTACTTATAAAGGAACTAAAATCAACATTATTGATACACCTGGTCACGCCGATTTTGGTGGAGAGGTTGAGCGTGTATTGAACATGGCTGATGGTGTTTGTCTTTTAGTTGATGCTTTTGAAGGGCCAATGCCACAAACACGTTTTGTGCTTGGTAAAGCACTATCAATGGGTATTAAGCCAATGGTGGTTGTTAATAAGGTAGATAAAGACAACTGTACTCCTGATGATGTTCATGAGAAAGTATTTGATTTAATGTTTGAATTAGATGCAAATGAAGAGCAGTTGGAATTCCCTACAATCTATGGTTCTGCAAAGAACGGCTGGATGTCGGAAGACTGGAAAAAACCAACAACTTCTATTACACCGTTATTGGATAAAATTCTTGATTACTATCCACCAATTACTATTGAGGAAGGAAATACTCAGATGTTAATTACGTCGTTGGATTTTTCTTCATTTGTAGGACGTATCGCTATTGGTCGTTTAACCAGAGGTACAATTAAACCAAATATGCCGATCATTCTATCTAAGGCGGATGGGTCACAAGAAAAGCATAGAATTAAAGATGTATTTACTTTTGAAGGAACTAATCGTGTTAAAACGGATTCAGTTCAAGGTGGAGACCTTTGTGCCATTACAGGTATAGAAGGTTTTGAAATTGGAGATTCAATTTGTGATATTGAAAATCCAGAGCCACTAGAAAGTATCGCGATTGATGAACCAACAATGAGTATGTTGTTTACAATTAATGATTCTCCTTTCTTTGGTAAAGAGGGTAAGATGGTAACATCTCGTCATATTTCAGAACGTTTAGATAAAGAGCTTGAAAAGAATTTAGCAATGCGAATTGGTAAAACAGACAAGGCTGATAAATGGATGGTTTTTGGTCGTGGTGTAATGCACTTGTCTGTACTGATTGAAACAATGCGTCGTGAGGGATATGAACTTCAAGTTGGTCAACCTCAGGTGTTAATAAAAGAAATAGATGGTGTTAAGTGTGAGCCTATTGAAGAGTTGACAATTGATTTACCTGAAGTGAATAGTGGGACGGCTGTTGAAGCGGTAACTAAACGTAAAGGAGAAATGACCAATATGGAACCAAAAGGGGACCGTATGATCATTACTTTTGAAGTACCTTCTAGAGGTATTATCGGTTTGCGTAACTATTTATTAACAGCTACTGCTGGTGAGGCTATTATGTCACATAGATTCTTAGAGTACCAACCGTACAAAGGAGATATTCCAGGACGTTTGAATGGTTCTTTAATTTCTATGGAATTAGGGACATCAATTCCTTTCTCGTTGAATAACTTACAAGAAAGAGGTACGTTCTTTATTGAGCCAGGTGAGTCTATTTATGAAGGACAGGTTATTGGTGAAAATAGTCGTGCAAATGATTTAGTTGTTAACGTAACAAAAACGAAACAATTAACGAATATGCGTAAGTCGGGTACTGATGCAAAGGTGAGAATAATACCACCAAAAACATTTAGCTTAGAGGAGTGTCTTGAGTACATTCAAGCGGATGAATATGTTGAGGTTACACCAGAAAGCTTAAGAATGCGTAAGATTTTATTGAAAGAAAACGAGCGTAAGAGAGGAGCTAAGTAAGTTACAGTAAAGGATTCTTCCTTTGAAGAAATAAAATTGTGAATACGGTGTTAATAATTATTAACACCGTATTTGTGTCTAATAGAATCAAATTGGCTATCTTAGAATAAAGCAAAAAGCCTATGTTCGATGAAGAAGATGAGGATGCTTTTGACGATAAAAACCTCAGTGAGGAATTAACTCGTTTTGATGCATTTATTAATGGGGAGCCTTTTGGTTTCTTAGACAGTGACAGGTGGGAGTTGTTGATTGATCATTTTTTATTAAACGGTCAATACAATAAGGCTCTTATGTGCACAGAAGAAGCGTTATTTCAATTTTCATACAACACCTTGTTTAAATTGAGAATGGCGCAGTGTCATAGTGCTATGGGTAAGCTGAAGGAGTCAATCAGTATATTATCCGATTTAGAAAAATTAGGGGAGCGTTCGTTTGAATTACTTTTGACTAAAGCTTCTGTGTTTAGTCAATTGAAAGATTCAAAAAATGCAATCAAATATTTCACAAGTGCTTTGGAGTCAGCTTCAGCTGGAGACCGAGACGAAATATACCTTGATCTTGCTGTTGAGTATGAAAATGATGGCAATTATAAGGCGGCACTGAATGTGCTGAAAGAAGCCATAAAATCAAACCCAAACAATGAGTCAGCAATTTATGAAATTGCGTTTTGTTATGACCATTTAGGAGCTTATGAAAACTCAATAAAATGTTACTCTGATTTTATTGATGAGAATCCATATTCATTTACTGCTTGGTATAACCTTGGAAATGCACACTCAAAACTTGAAATGTTTGATAAGGCTATTTGGGCATACGATTATTGTATTTTAATTAATGAAGAATTTAGTCCTGTTTACTTTAATATTGCCAATGCATATTTAGCACAGGAAAAATTTACAAAAGCAATTGCGCACTTTGACAAATACATTGAGTTGGACGGAGATGACCCTGTGGCACTTTGCTATATTGGTGAATGCCATGAACAGCTAAATGAATTAGAATTGGCTAAGCTATTTTACAAGCGAAGTTTAGAGCTTGCGCCATTGCTGCCAGATGCTTGGTTGGGCCTAGGGATTATTAAAGATCTTGAAGGGGATACTAGAGAAGGAATAACCTTGATTCAAAAAGCAAGTGAATTGGACCCTGAGAATGCAGGTGTTTACCATGTGTTGGCTGGTGCTTATGAAAAAGTTGAAGAATTTGAACACGCACATGAGAATTATGAATTGTCACTGAGCTTAGACCCAAATGATGAAGAATGTTTAACAAACTATGTAGGTTTGTTGAAGAAGGAGTCTGTTCAGGGTGCACTTGAGTACCTTGATGTATACCAAGCTCAGAAACAAGAAAATAAAATACTTCCTGTCTTAAGGGTAGATGTTCTTTGGGAGTTAGGCCGCAAAAAAGAAGCAATACAATTATTTAAGAATTGTATAGAAGAAAATAAAGAAAAAGCCTTGGAGTTATTTGAAATTAATCCAAGCTTGAAAACCGTGTCAGAATTAGTACTTTTGGCAGACAATTAAATAGAGAATGAATTTTGAATTAAGCTACATACCTGAGCGTTCATCCAAACCAAGAACGTCAGGAGTTACAATGATGATGGATAAAGGGCTTTCTGTTCGGGAAGTTGAGAATTTTATTGAAGCATCAGGACATTTAACAGATGTTGTAAAGTTTGGATTTGGTACATCGTTTGTATCACAAAACTTACAAACTAAAATCAACTTGTATAAAGAAGCGGGAATTCGCCCATATTTTGGCGGGACACTTTTTGAAGCTTTTTATGCACGTGGCATGGTCAAAGAGTACCTCGATACAATCGATAAATATGGTTTAGATTTAGCTGAAGTTTCAGATGGTTCTATTATTATTAATCACGATGAAAAGTGTGAGTTAATTCACTCAATGTCTAAAGACAGAACAATCATGTCTGAAGTTGGATCAAAAGATTCAGGTATTATTGTGTCTCCTGCAAAGTGGATTAAAATGATGTCTAATGAACTTGAAGCAGGTTCCTGGAAGGTGATTGCTGAAGGTCGAGAGTCAGGTAACGTGGGTGTTTTTAGACCAAACGGAACAGCGCATACGTTATTGATTAACCGAATTATAGCAAAAATAGACCCAAACGATATTCTTTGGGAGGCTCCTAAAAAGACACAGCAGGTTTGGTTTATTAAACTATTTGGTCACAACGTAAACTTAGGTAACATTGCACATAATGAGATGATTCCATTGGAGTGTTTACGATTGGGGTTACGAGGAGATACATTTTTTGATTTTCTACCAGCAGATTACGCAGAGCGTTTAAAGCAAGTAAATGATGAAGATGAAATTGATGACGAAGATTAATCTTCATGCCACTTCAACAGTTAAAAGAAATTACAGGTCATGCAGGTGCGGTCTATTGCTGTGCAAGTAAGGACGATTACATTTATACAGGTAGCTCAGACAACTATGTAGCGCGTTGGAAAATCAATGAGGGAGTCCAAGATAAGTTTGCTATAAAATTTGAACAAAGTGTCTATACGCTTTGTGTTACTAATGAAGATGTTTTAGTTGTTGGTTTGGCTAATGGAGGATTGCATTTTTTTGACATTAGTTCACGAAAAGAACTCAAGTTTTATACACAGCATACAGCAGCTATTTTTTCAATAACATACAATTCAATAAAGAATCATATTTATGTCGCTGATGCAGATGGAAATTTGTCTGTATGGTCATCAGATGGAAGTAAATTGGTAATATACTTACCGTTGGGTTGTGGAAAGGTACGTTCAATAAGTGTTGAAAATGAAGGGGAGCACTTTGCTTTAGCTTGCCAAGATGGAACGGTTCGCATTTTTGATTCTGAATACTTTAATGAAATTGTAACCATTGATGGTCATAATGGAGGGGCAACGGCAGCTCTTTTTCACCCGCTGAATCCAGCGTTTTTAATTACAGGTGGTAAGGATGCCTTATTGAAGTTATGGAATTGGAAATCTGGAAAAGAGTTAAAATCTGTTGTTGCGCATACCTTTGCTATATACGCAATTGCATCAATCAATAATGGAAAAACAATTGTAACTGCCAGTCGTGATAAGTGTGTTAAAGAATGGACGTCTTCGTTGGATTTTGTAAAACGATTGGATGCCAAGTTGGGAGGGCATAAGCATTCTGTGAATGATTTGTGTGTTCTTAGTGAAGAGCTTGTTGCAAGTTGTTCTGACGATAGACGAATTGTGTTGTGGGAGCATAAAAACTAGTTTTCATTGCGGTAATCAGAATCAAAAAGGTGTAAAACTAAAAAAGTTCTATCTGTTTTAGTTTTACCTAAGAACAAATAGAACTTATAAAATATACTCAGTAAAATTGAGTAGAAGTATGTAGGGTATTATTTACACTTTAATACTTCTGACATGTCGATACCTTCACAAGGTGCCCACATTTTATTCCATTTATTAGCCAATTCTTCTCTACTTTCCTCACTGTTGTTTGGAGCTAGAGTTGGGTTGTTCGCATATATATCAGCACATTCACAAGCCGTTAATGACGGAGTAGACGGAGCTGCAGTTTCGTTGTTTTCGTTATTTGCTTCACCACTACATGATGCTAGTAATAAAATAAAAGAGAATGGTAAAAATATTTTTTTCATAATAATAGTTTTGTTTAACTCAAATATAATAATGTTATCTAAATTACATCAGTAAAACCGCTATTAATATCTTAGATATACCTTAAGATTTAACTTATGAAAAGTGTGAGATGGAGTTTGAATGTGAATGTAAAGAAAACCAGCGTGGTAATTTCGCTCTCGCTCTGCACTCACTCTGTGTTTTTATTTGATAGCATTGGATTAGAAGAGTGAGGAATAATATGAGTTTTGAGGTAAAAAATAAGGGTGAATGTCAATTGCTCTCGCTCTACACACTCACCCTGTATTTTTTGTACCTGGGATGGGAGTCGAACCCACACGTCCTAAGACACACGCCCCTCAAGCGTGCACGTCTACCAATTCCGCCACCCAGGTTTGTAGGATGCAAATATAACTCAATGTTCTTTAAATATAGAGCGATAGAAAATAAAAAATAAAATTAATTCATTGGCAGGTGCAAGCGAGTAGCTTAGCTGAATTTAACCTTAATGATCGTATTATAGAACTACGTTTGTTTCTTTGTCAAACCGCTTATATGAAATAAAGACAGACAACATTGCAAATGCCATCATGATGGTAAAACTCAAACCAAGAAGACTATAATCAAGTGTACCTGCAATAAGCTCTTTTGTTGCTAAAACAACATTTATAATCGGGATACAGGCTGTTACAGCTGTTAGTTCTATGCCAGGAAAAAAACCAACCATTGCAGGTAGGATAATAATGATGTTTAAAGGTGTAATAATGCTTTGTGCCTCTTTAAAGCTCTTGGCGTAAACAGCAATTGGAATCATTATACCAGCAATGAAAATAGTAAGTGGAAATAGTAGTAAAAATAGAGTTATGATAAACTTAACGCTAAGTATTCCATGAATAATTTCCAGCAATTGTTCATTATCTACAAAGTCAAAGACTTCAATGGAAATAAATAACCCGAGTAGTGATGCTGACGCTGCTACGAGCCCAGATAAGATAACAACTCCCATTTTTCCAAATAGTATTTGCCACCTTGCAACAGGGGTTGTAAGGAGTGTTTCAATAGTACCACGCTCTTTTTCACCTGTAAATAGATCAATGGCAGGGTACATGCACCCTAAAAAACCAAAAGCAATGAAAATATAGGGTAGAAAACCTCCTGCTAATTTCCCGATCATTTCTTTGTCAGAAGCAATATTACTGAATTTTGATTCGATGGGTCTTAACTCGGTGGCCTCTAGCTCTAGTTCTAAGTAGCGTTCCTGTAAAGCAATTTCTTCGATTGTTTCTATGTAGGTTTTTGCTCGCTCTTCCATTCCAATATTGGTTGCATTATAAAACACCTTGATTTTTGCTGGATGTTTACTCGAGAAATCACGATTAAAATCAGTATGGATGTAGATTCCCATTTGGAGTGTGTCCTTATGGATGTCGGCTTTTAATTGAATGGAGTCGGTGTATGCGTACAGCCCTTTTTTACCGTAGATTTCAGGCAGTTGATTGAGCTGGTTAATTACATAATTGTCTTTGTTTCCAACATAGCCTATTTTTACTTCTTTGTTTGCTGCTTCTTCTGAGAATGAGCTTGAAATAGAGATGAAAAGAGACATGATAATAGGAAAGACCAATGTTGGTATGACCAGCATCATCATGAGGGTTCTTTTATCTCGAAGAGTATCTTTTAATTCTTTTTTAAATATTGTAAAAATCATCCCTAGTTTGTTTTTGTAGCGTTGACAATTCGAATAAATTCTGCGGTTAGGTTCTCTGCCTGCATTTGATCTTTAAATGCGCTCATGGTTCCATCAAACAACATCTTTCCCTTGTGTATAATTGCCATATCGTCACAAAGTAAATCAACCTCGCTCATAATGTGGCTTGAGAAAATAACTGTTTTGCCTTGTGTTTTGCAGTCTCTAATAAGCTGAATGATATTTTCAGCAGTAATAACATCTAAACCACTCGTCGGTTCATCGAAAACCACAACTTCAGGGTCGTGAATCATTGTTCTACAGATAGAAACCTTTTGTTTCATCCCTGTGGATAGTTTTCCAATGCGTTTTTCTTGAAAGTCGTGCATGTCTAACAAGGTGTAAAGGTGTTCTTTACGTTCTTTGAAATCAGTGTTAGAAATCCCGTATAAATCAGCAAAATACTTAATGAGTTCATTGGGTGTTAGTCGTGCGTAAAGGCCAGTTGATCCCGTTAGAAAGCCAATTTTCTTACGTGCTTCAGTTGGGTTTGAAATTGAATCAATTCCTGCAATTTTGATACTTCCAGAGCTTGGTTTAAATATCGTGGAAATCATTCGGAGTGTTGTTGTTTTTCCTGCTCCATTTGGACCCAATAATGAAAATATTCGACCTGGTTTGCAGTTGAAACTGATTCCGTCAACTGCTGTGGCGATTGATTCTTTCGTGTTCAGTTCTTTTCGATGTTGCTTCGAAAGTGTAAATTCTTTTCTTAAATCTGAGACCTCTATCATCTAAACTAATTTGATATCAAATTTAAGTATTGGAATTGATTTTAGAGCTTGATTATTTGCTAAATAATGTGAAATACTATTCACAAATACGTCCTTTGTGTGGACTGTTGTGGTAGTGTAGGTCTAAGGTTTTCATTTCCTCAATGAGTGCTGCTGATGGGGGGGTGTTTTGAAGGTTTGACAGGTCTGGTTGACCCGCATCAACCCAGGCAGTGTACCACATAGACCCTACACAAGCAATTGCGGCTCTAAGTCTGCGTTCAACCATTCCATTCATTCTGCGGTGGTATTCCTGAGAAAAATCATGGGAGTAAACAGCAGTGGTAACATTTCCTCTGCGTTCAAAACTGTATTTTCGATCTGAAGCAAAATCATTGGTTACGTCTTTCTCTAGTTGTAGAACAGAGTCTACTGCCATGTGAGAAGTTTCCACAGCATCCCAGATATGATTGCCAATATGCTTGATGTATTTAGCTTTTCCTACAAAGTAATCGTAGTTTTCAACGTTAATTTCAACCAATCGGGACTCCCATAATCCATGAATTCCTTTTTGATTAGTTAACTGTCCGTTGTAGTTTTCTGTGGTGTGTAAAGGCACATGTGCATCACCAATGTAGTGTCCAATGTCTGAAGAGTATTTTAAAATTAGGTCTACGTTTTTCTGCTCAAAGGCGCGTTGAAGCCTAAATTTCATCACCGAAATATGCCAAGGCACAATTCCGTAAGCTTGAAGCGTATCTTCACTTAATTGATCTACTGCATCATTCCATTTTCTTGGAACAAGATCAAAGGGGTTTTCACCGTGCTTAGCATAGTGATCAATGTCAATGTAGTGCCTCTGTGCTTCTCCGTCAACCGCATATCTACGTTTATCAGGATCAACTGCATGTTCTGTAATGTATTCTAGGTGTTCTTTGTAGAAGCCGAACATTTCTGGAGGGAGTGTAAATGTTGCAATGCGATTAATTCGCTTGTGACCAAAAAAACCCCACTTGTTTTGTGTGAGCTGGTACTCTCCAATACTTGCTAGAATTGTAAGAGAAAAAAGGAGTAGAAAGAATTTATAATTTAACCAGTTTCCCATTTTTTAAAATTGGGATAGCGTTAGATGAATTCGGCGTTAAGCAGTATTTTAAATCTTCATTTAAATTCAAATTCTTTAACCTTCTTCGGTGAGAACTCGACTTTAAATACCCCATAGGGTTATCCCGAGCAGAAAGATACAAATATTTTGCTGCGATTGATGAGTCTTCATCCGATGTAAAGTCTCCGGTGTTTATTAAGTACTCTGAAATTCCTCCAGCGCAGATTGTGTCTTCTAAATTGAATTTGTCTTGCCACCCAGAACAAAGGCAGAGTATGTTTTTGTTCTGTTTCGCTAACCATTTACACAGTACGTCGATGTTTAAAAGCGAACCAACAACAACTGTTTCAGCATCTTTAGCAATGTTTAATGCCTTTGTTCCATTTGTTGTTGAAAGAACAACATCTTTCCCTTTCAGCTCTTCTTTCATGTAGGAATATGGCGAGTTTCCGAAGTCAAATCCTTCTACAATTTCACCTTTTCGTTCAGCTCCAACTAAAAAACCTTTCTTTTGATATGCGCGTGCTTCGTCAATGGTAGCAACCGGAATAATTGAGTTTACGCCGTTGTCAAATGCTGCACAAATAGCCGAAGTGGCTCTTAACACATCAATTACTACAACAATTTCGTATTCATCTTTGAAGTATTCGTATTCTCCTGGTGTGAAGCAAACCTCCACGTGTTTTCTGCTATCCATCGTTCTGCGAAAATAGAAAAAAAACCTTACTCAACTTCGTGTTTTAGAATCTTATGATCAACAATAAAGGTTGCGAAAGGAATGAGTGATGATGCAAGGCAAATTAATGTTGTTGTTAGGCTCCATTTCTTGAAAATGGAATATCGGATAACCCAGAGACAAAAAAGTATAAAAAGCACACCGTGAATCATTCCAACAATTTTATTCGGTAGCCCCATTTCGTATCCATATTTTAGTGGCATTGTCAAGCCGAGCAGTAGGTAAGATATCCCTTCTAGAATTGCTAGTATTCGAAGTTGGCCTAGGCATGTTTTTAAATTCATGTATTTGATTTTTTTATATTTTCTAAAGAGAATAACTCATCGCGTAAACGTGCAGCTTCAATGAAGTCAAGGTTTTTTGCGGCTTGTTCCATTTGTTTCCTGGTGTGTCTTATTGTTTTTTCCATCTGTTCGTCAGTCATGTATTTGACTACAGGGTCATTGGCTATGGTGGCAGTGGTGTCAAGCGTGTATTCAAGATCTTCGTCACAATCAGCAACTTGAGTACTCTTCATAATTTTATCAGTCGATTTAACAAGTGCTGTAGGTACTTGACCGTGTTTGGTGTTGTAGTCTTCTTGAATTTTTCTTCTTCTTGCAGTTTCGTCAATTGTGCGTTGCATGGAATGGGTTGTTTTATCGCCATACATGATAACCATACCATTGATGTTTCTTGCTGCACGTCCTACTGTCTGTACTAGTGAGCGTTCATTTCTAAGAAACCCTTCTTTATCGGCATCAATAATGGCAACAAGAGAGACTTCGGGTAAATCCAGTCCTTCACGAAGAAGGTTAACCCCAATAAGTACATCAAATATCCCTAGTCTTAGTTGACGTAAGATTTCGACACGGTCAAGTGTATCAACGTCGGAGTGTACGTAGCTGCAAGCTATTCCTAATCGCTCTAAGTATTTTTGAAGTTCTTCTGCCATGCGTTTTGTTAACGTGGTAACAAGGGTGCGTTCATCTTTGGCTATACGGAGGTGGATTTCTTCAATTAAATTATCAATTTGGTTTTTACTCGGTCTAACTTCAATAATAGGGTCCAGTAGACCTGTTGGTCGAATAACCTGCTCAATGATAACTCCTTCTGATTTTTCTAACTCGTAATCAGCCGGTGTGGCAGAAATGTATAATGTTCTGGACAACATCATTTCAAATTCTTCAAATTTTAAAGGACGATTATCAATGGCCGATTGCAAACGAAATCCATAATCCACTAAATTAACTTTTCTTGCCCTGTCTCCACCGTACATTGCTCGTACTTGTGGTAAGGTTACGTGGCTCTCGTCAATAACCATTAGGAAATCATCTGGAAAATAATCCAATAAGCAGAATGGACGTTGTCCGGCCTTACGTTTATCGAAGTAACGTGAGTAATTTTCAATTCCAGAACAGTATCCTAGTTCACGTATCATTTCTAAGTCGTATGAAATACGTTCTTTAAGTCGGTTACTTTCTTCAATTTTACCTGCTTTACGAAATGCTTCAACTTGAACAACCATGTCTTCACCAATCATATCGATTGCCTGCTTGGTTGTGTCCGGATTTGTTACAAAAATATTTGCAGGATAAATGCTAATTTCTTCGTGTGCTTCTAGCCGGTCTGTCGTTTTTGGATCAATGGTCGAAATGGACTCTATTTCATCTCCCCAAAATTCAACACGTAGCGCGTAATCTGCATAGGCCAAGTAGATGTCAATTGTGTCTCCTTTTACGCGGAAGGTTCCGCGTTCAAACTCTTGTGTTGCGCGCGAATATAGATTTTCTACAAGTTTAAATAAGAATTTATTTCGGGATAATAACTGCCCTGTTTTTATAGTTAAAATACTGCTCGCAAATTCTTCAGGGTTTCCAATGCCATATATGCACGATACGGAGGCAATAACAATGACATCCCTTCTTCCGGATAATAGGGCTGAAGTAGCAGATAGACGTAACTTTTCAATTTCATCGTTAATTGCCAGGTCTTTTTCAATAAATGTACCTGTTACGGGGAGGTATGCTTCAGGTTGGTAGTAATCATAATAAGAAACAAAATATTCAACAGAGTTCTCAGGGAAAAACTGTTTAAACTCTCCATAAAGTTGAGCTGCCAATGTTTTGTTGTGAGAAAGAATCAATGTAGGTCGATTGGTTTCCTTAATCACATTTGCAACGGTAAATGTTTTTCCTGAACCTGTAACCCCAAGTAAGGTTTGATGTGGCGTATCTTCCTTAATTCCATTCACCAATTGCGCAATAGCATTTGGTTGATCACCTGTTGGTTCAAAGTCAGAAACTAATTTGAAATCCATTGAGATTAGTTTTTAACAAAATTAACAATTAAAGAGCCATTTTAAACGCAACTATTATCTTTGATTTCAAATCAAATTAAAACGGATTTTATTCTATGGGTATTTTGATCTTATTGATTGGCTTGGCTGTGTTAATAATTGGTGGTGAATTTCTAGTGAGAGGTGCTATTGGCTTCTCTCGAACAATGAAAATTTCTCCATTGGTTATAGGTATGACAGTTGTTGCATTTGGAACATCTGCACCAGAGTTATTGGTAAGCTTACAAAGTGCTGTTGGAGGTAATCCAGGAATAGCTATAGGAAATGTTGTAGGGTCAAACATTGCAAACATTGCTTTGGTTTTAGGGCTTACGGTTATTATTTTTCCAATTATTGCGGACAAGCAAACAATGCGTATTGATTTTCCAATGCTACTGTTTTCGACCTTACTGTTGTTTTATTTCTCTTCAGATGGATTGCTATCAATGGTAGAAGGGATTATTCTCTTTTCAATACTTGTTGTTTTTACAACATTTTTAATTTCAAATTCAAGAAAGAAAACAGAGCAAGACAAATTAGATCTTTCTACAAAAGAAACTAAAACACCTTTTTGGAAGTCAACAAGTTTTCTACTATTCGGTTTTGTTGGGCTGTACTTTGGAGCAGGTTGGTTTATCGACGGAGCAATTTTAATAGCAAATTATCTACTTGAAGGAAATGCGAATAAAGATGCGATAATTGGCGTTACGGTAGTTGCCTTTGGCACCAGTATGCCTGAGTTGGTAGCCTCTAGTGTGGCTGCTTACCGTAAGGAAACCGATATTTCTGTAGGTAATTTAATAGGCTCAAACATCTTTAATATTCTGATGGTGCTTGGAGTGACATCTATGGTACGGCCACTTGAAGTGACGCAAAGTGTATTGACGTTTGATATGGTGTATATGATTGGCATAGCCCTGTTGTTACTGTTTGTTTTAGCTATAGGTAAAAAGATAGGAAGGGTTAAAGGTGTAGTACTACTTTTATCTTACACTGCATATATTGTCATTATACTACTGCGAATAAAAGGCATGGTTTAGAAAACGATTAAAACATTTTTCTTTTAATAAGAATCACTTATTTTTGCACAAAAATCAACTTAGATGAAATATTACAACAACATATTAGAAACAATTGGAAATACTCCTTTGGTTAAATTGAACCATGTCATTGGAGATATCAAAGCAACAGTTCTTGCAAAGGTAGAAACAACGAACCCTGGAAACTCCGTAAAAGATAGAATGGCGCTTCAAATGATTGAAGATGCAGAAAAAGATGGGAGATTGAAACCAGGAGGGACGATTATTGAAGGAACTTCAGGTAATACAGGAATGGGGTTGGCACTCGTAGCAATTATAAAAGGCTATAAGTTAATCTGTGTTTTGAGCGATAAGCAGTCAAAAGAAAAGATGGATATACTTCGTGCTGTAGGTGCTGAGGTGCATGTGTGCCCAACAGATGTTTCTCCAGAAGATCCTCGTTCTTATTACTCTGTATCAAAACGACTTGCAGATGAAACACCAAATTCTTGGTATGTTAATCAATACGATAACCCATCAAATGCAAAAGCACATTATTTAAGTACAGGCCCAGAAATTTGGGAGCAAACAGAGGGTAAGATTACACATTTTGTAGTGGGAGTAGGAACAGGCGGAACCATTTCGGGTGTTGGTAAATATTTAAAAGAGAAAAATCCAGCCATTAAAACGTGGGGAATTGATACTTACGGCTCTGTGTTTAAAAAATACCATGAAACAGGAATTTTTGACGAAAATGAAATTTACCCATACATAACAGAAGGGATTGGAGAAGATATTCTTCCTAAAAATGTAGACTTTAGCCTGATTGATAAATTTGAGAAGGTAACGGATAAGGATGCAGCTGTTTGGCAACGTAAGATAGCAAAAGAAGAGGGGATATTTGTAGGTAACTCTGCTGGTTCGGCTATAAAAGGGTTGCTTCAGTTAAAAGATGAGCTAACGGAAGATGATGTTGTCGTTGTGTTGTTTCATGATCATGGAAGTCGTTACGTTGGTAAGATGTTCAACGATGACTGGATGCGTGCAAACGATTTCTTACAAGAAGATTAAGGTTTAAAATTACGCAATGTGTAATTTCACAGATCAACTCAATAATACAATCCGACTGGAGTCTTCTCCATGTCGGATTGTTTCTTTAGTGCCTTCTCAAACTGAATTATTGTATGATTTAGGACTTGGAGATAGGGTTGTTGGAATTACAAAGTTCTGCATTCATCCTAAAGAGTGGTTTCGTACAAAAAGTAGGGTGGGAGGAACAAAGAATATTGATATAGCTAAAATTAAAGCACTTCAGCCAGATCTTATTATTGGAAATAAAGAAGAAAATGATTTTGAAAACATTGAATCTCTTCGAGGCATTGCTCCAATTTGGATGAGTGACATTTCTAATTTAAGTGATGCGTATGCAATGATAGCGTCGCTTGGAAAGGTTACGAATAGCGTCGCAGAAAGTTTAGCGCTGATCGATGATATAAAAGTCGGATTTAATAAGTTGAAAAACAGTCAAGTTGTTCGTTCGTTAAGGGGGAAATCTGTTCATTATTTTATATGGCACGACCCAGATATGGTGGCCGGAAAATCAACGTTCATAGATGCTATGCTTTTAGAGTGTGGGTTACACAATTTAACGAAAGAAGCGCGTTACCCTGAGGTGGATTTGAGCTCTAACCCAGACTTCATCTTTTTAAGTTCAGAACCATTTCCTTTTAAAGAAAAGCATTTAGCGTATTTTAAAAAGCATTTTTCAGAATCAAAGCTTGTGTTCGTTGATGGAGAAATGTTTAGTTGGTATGGTTCACGTTTAAAAAAAGCACCGGAGTATTTTGAGTCACTTTTAAATGAATTGACCAATTAGAAGGAATCGAATTGCTTCAATGTAGGCATTTTCACCTTCTTTTAAGATGACGTCCCCTGTTACGGTTAATGTATTTTCATCTTTTTTAGTGAGTTCAACATCAAACGATTGTATTTTAGATGCCAGTTGCTTAGATGCCCCGTAAATTGGAATTATACCTAAGAGGTATTTGAACATTCCATTTCCATTTATTTGAGTTAATCGGGTAGGATCACCAGAAATATGTAGTACAGATTGTTTTGTAGTTGTCTGTATTGAATCGTAGTCATGTGTTCCGATGAAAATCAAGTTTTTTGAAATTTGATTGGCGTAATATTCTTTGTGCCCGATGTAAAACTTGTGAGGATTGACAGTGTCTATGATCATTTTTTCATGAAGACTTTCAATACAACTATCTAGATGAAAGGGTGTTTCAAATTGAATTAAAACATCAGCTTCGGGTGCAAGAATAAAATTAGGTTCTTCAATTATCTCTGTTCCGAAATAATTAAATGACACACCTGAAATGCTTGGAATTGAATGGTCGATTTGGGATTGAATTGTGTCGTTTATCCAAGTTGGAATCTGTGCTATTGTTGTGTGGAAACCATCTTGACTTAATGGTTTGAAATTCCTTGCAGTATGGTGTGGGGTGAAAATTTCTCCAGATAAATGAATGTGTCCCTGCTCTACTTGTATATCTAGGCGCTTGTGTTTTGTTGCTCGTTTTGTCCAGATTGCAATGGGACTACTGCTATTTTTAAGCTCGATAGACGCATGTTTCCCTTGCAATAATGATTCTGCTAGCGCTGTTAGTTTTGAGGGTGTTCTTGTTGTCACAATTAAACCAACATCACTGGTGGTAGCTATTCCAATGTATTTTTTTTGAGTGAAATAATTTTTGAAGTCGTTTTGATCTTTAATGTTAAAAAGAGCTCCGTAAAATCGTTTTTCGTCTTTGAGAATAGAAAATAAAATGGTTTTTGCGTTCAGGATTATCCCTGACTCTTTTCCGTTTGTTTTACTTGTCTCAGCTCTAGTTTCTTGAATTAATTCAAGAAGCTTATTGTCTTCGGTAGTTAATACCCCTTTAATACTGTTCTTTAATATTTGGTTTGCATCTATTTGAATGATAAGGTCTGATTCTGCAGGAATATATTTCAGGTTGTTATTCTTGAAGTTATTATATGCGTTTGAGGCGATGAAAAAGATTGTCCAGATTACTCCGAGTACCAGTGTGGTTTGTATTCCTGTTTTCAATACTTTGGTGTTACGCATGGCTTAAAAGTACATCTTATTGTTGAAATCACTAACTTTGAGCCATGGGTAAAATTACCAGGTTTATTTTAAAAGTATTGGGGTGGCGTGTCGATGCGCATACACCCGAAGGGATTAATAAGTGTGTCGTTGTTATGGGGCCACATACATCTAACTGGGACTTTATTGTTGGTAGACTTGCTTTTGCTTCTTATGGTGTGAATGGACGCTTCTTAATTAAGAAGGAATTGTTCTTCTTTCCATTGGGTTGGTTTTTAAGGGCAATGGGTGGAATTCCTGTCGATCGAAAAACAAGAAATAATACGACAGATTTAGCTGTTTCTGAGTTTGAGAAAAATGAGAAAATGTTTATGGTGTTTACGCCAGAAGGAACGCGAAGCTATAACCCTAAATGGAAAAAAGGTTTTTATTATATCGCGCTAAAGGCAAATGTTCCGATTTATATCGGATATATGGATTATGAAAAGAAAATAGGTGGGTTTCATAGTAAATTTACGCCTACAGGAGATGTGGATCAGGATATTGAATACATCAAGAATATTCTAAAACAGTACAAAGGGAAGCACCCAGAAAATGGAATACGTTAATGTTTTTTAAATCGCCCCACAGTTCGGTCAAAACCATACGGACAGTGTTTACAACTGTTTTTACAGCAGTATCCTCGTTTTAATAAATACTTTTCAGTAAAAACGATATAACCATCAGGGCTAGTGTAGTATTCATCTTTTTCAATTTTTGATTTCTTAGAAAACCCAGACATGTCATCGCTCATGCTGTAAATTTAACCCATATTTGTGAAATATAACGACACAAATGATAGATGTTAGTAAATCAAAAGTAGAATGCATTGACCTACTGTGCTCAAAGGAACGGGGGTTAAAGGTGTTTGTGAAACGAGACGACCTTATTCATGAAGAGGTTTCAGGGAATAAGTGGCGTAAATTAAAATACAACATCGAACTGTGTTATTCGCGTAAAAATGAGGGGGTGTTAACCTTTGGAGGAGCATTTTCAAATCACTTGGTGGCAACTGCATCGGCGTGTAAGCAGGTTGGGATAAAGGCAATCGGGTTTGTTCGGGGAGAAGAATTGAGTTTTACAAGTAATTCAACCTTACAAAGGTGTCATGATTTAGGAATGCAATTGGTTTTTATTTCTAGAGAAACATATCGAATTAAAAATGAAAAGGCGTATCGCGAAAGCTTGTCTTTAGATTATCCTAATTTTCATATTGTTGAAGAGGGTGGCGCTAATTATTATGGTATGATTGGTTGTCAAGAAATAATGACTGAGGTTGATGAGTCAATAGATCATGTTTTTGTTTCGCAAGGTACATCTACAACTAGTTGTGGTGTATTACTTTCCTTAAACCTGAATCAACAATTACACGTTGTTCCAGCGTTAAAAGGGTATGATTCTTTAGAAGAAATGAAGGTGTTAATTGGAAGGTCTAGAATTGAACAAGGGTGGGCAGATTCCCTTATGAATCAGGTTGAGGTTTTGGACCAATATCACTTTGGAGGGTATGGTAAGTACACGGTTGAATTACTCGATTTTATAAGCGGTTTTTATGAAGGTATAGGGTTAAAATTAGACCCGGTTTATACAGGTAAAGCCATGTTTGGAATGGTGAATGAGCTGAAAAAATCGAGTTATGACAATTCAAATGTGTTGTTTATACATACAGGTGGACTTCAGGGTGTGGAGGGTATTGAGAAAAAAAGTGGATTTAAATTCTTTTAATCGATTTTACTCTGTGTTACATTGTCTTACTGCCGGAGTTGGGTTAGTTCTTTGTGATTAATTCAACGGCTTCTTTTACATCGTGTACGCGCAGTATGTGTGCCCCTTTTTTTAATGCGACCTGATTTAATCTTGTTGTTTCTTGTAGTGTTTCCACTGAGTCAGGTGTGCTGTTTATCTTGTTGTAAATCATTGACTTGCGTGACAATCCTGCAAGTATAGGTTTCTCTAAAAAATGAAAGTGTTCTAGGTGGTCTAGAAGTTGGTGATTTTGTGTTAGTGTTTTACTAAATCCAAACCCTGGATCAAGAATAATGTCGTTTACCCCAGCATCCTGTAGTTGACTTATTTTTTTAGAAAAATAAGTTGCGATTTCTCGAAATAAATTTTCGTAATTAGTTAGCGTTTGCATTGTTTGAGGTGTTCCTCGCATGTGCATTAAGATGTATGGTGCGTTATGTTTTGCAGCGACATGAATTATTTTAGGGTCTATACTAAAACCGCTAATGTCATTTATAATGTGAGCCCCATGTGTCAATGCTGCATCAGCAACCTCAGAACGAAAAGTGTCGATAGAGATAGTTAGATCGGGAAAAGCTTCAGAAATAGCCTGAACAGCCGGAACGATACGCTTGATTTCATCTTCAATGCTAACATCTTTAGCGCCTGGGCGCGAAGAATATCCGCCGATATCAACAATTGAAACCCCTTCAGTTAGCATTTGTTCCACCCTTGATATTAATTCATCTCTAGTATCTGTACGGCTTGTAGCGTAAAATGAGTCGGGGGTTATGTTTACAATCCCCATTGCAAGTGGTGTGGATAAATCAATTAATTTATCCCCTATTCGAATGCTGTATTTCGAACAGGTTTTTGTATTTTCAAAGTCTAAATTTTGCATAGATAATTGATGAGTAAAACCAACACAGAATATACAAATGTAATCAATGTTTGTCGAGATGTTTTCTTGAAAAAAACAAAAGATTATGGAACGGCATGGAGAATTCTCCGTCCAAGTTCATTGACCGATCAGCTTTTTATTAAGGCTCAACGTATTCGTACAATACAAGAAACGGGGCAAAACAAAGTGGGAGAGTGCATAGAAGATGAGTTTGTGGCAATAGTGAACTATTGCGTTATGTCTATCATTCAGGTTCGTGAAACTGGTTTAGTAGAATTTGAATTGCCTGTAGATGAAGCTTCGTCTCTGTATGAGAAGTATTTGAAAGAGGCATACGAGTTAATGATAAAAAAGAATCATGATTACGGAGAGGCATGGAGAACGATGCGTGTTAGCTCGTTAACCGATTTAATTCTTCAGAAAATATACCGCGTAAAGCAAATAGAAAATAATAACGGAGCAACAATTATTAGCGAAGGAATTGATGCAAATTACTTTGACATGCTGAACTATTCAGTGTTTGCATTAATTCATTTGAGCGTAGGGAAAAACGAATGAAAATGAAAGAAATACATACTATTCCAGGGAAATCACTGCTGCTAAACATAAGTTTTGTGTGTTTAAATTTAGCGGGGGTGGTGTTGATGGTGCTTGGTTTTCATGACAATTTTGAAGAAAAAGCATTTTTGTTTCGTGTTTTAGGAACAATTTTATTGTTGCTTAGTACTGCTGGGCTTATTGTTTTTAGGGGTAGGTTGTTGATGTCGGGTGTCGCCAGGGTGTTGGTTGGAGGCTTGTTCATTGTATCAGGCCTTGTTAAGGCAAATGACCCTGTTGGTTTTTCATACAAACTTGAAGAGTACTTTGAAGATGGTGCCCTTGCGTTTAGAATTAAATCGTGGTTTTCTGCTCCAGAATTCTCCTTGGAATTTTTTATGGATTATGCCCTTATGCTTAGTGTGCTTATTTGCATTGCTGAAATTGTTTTGGGTGTACTAACAATTCTTGGAGGAAAAATAAAACTTGTCTCTTACGCGATGTTGTTGATGATGTTGTTTTTTACGTTTCTCACGTGGCACACAGCAAGTTGTGATAGTTTTCAAAAATTCACAGATCGCGATACTTACGCAATGTCAGATCCAATTGCAGTATTGAAACGTGCAGAAGCTGAGGTAAATACAGAGCTTACTATTGTTTCTGAAGCTTCGAGTGTATTGGTTGTTGATGAGCTGAAAATGCCACAGTGTGTAGATGATTGTGGCTGTTTTGGTGATGCAATGAAAGGTTCTGTTGGACGTTCGTTGACTCCAAAGGAATCTCTGTGGAAAGACATTGTTTTAGTTTACCTTGTAGGCTGGATTTTTGTGACACAATTTATCATTAAGCGAAATACACGTAAAGAAAATAGGGTATTCATAACGGCATCAATGTTGGTTATTTTATTCTTTTCTTGGGTCTTTGGGTGGTATTTTCCAGTTTTCTTTGGGTTAGCTTCAGTTTTTGGTTCGCTTTGGTTCTTAAACGCGGGAGGCAGGTACTTGGGTAATTATTATGGAAGTACTTTGTTTGTTTCTGGGCTGTGTGGTGTTTTAGTTTGGTATGTATTAAGTTACCTTCCACTAAAAGATTATAGAGCATACGCAGTAGGTTCCAACCTGATTGAGAAGATGAATGATGGAGTGGAAGGTGAGTATGAAAGCTTACTGGTGTACAAGAATAAAAAAACGGGAAAAACAGTTGAGTTTTTAGCTTCATCAACAAAGTACAGATCATCTAAAATATGGGAAGATAAAGATTGGGTTTATGATAGCATGATTCAAAAAGAGATAACGCCTACAAGAATCCCTTCGATTACAAATCAGTTTAATCCCTTTATCGGAACTGATGAAGTTGGAGCATATGAATTAAAATTAGATTCAGTAGCACTAAAAATGGACGACCCATCAATTACTGAAATCAGTATTCGCGATTATGTCATAAATGCAGAAAAAATTGTTTTGCTTTCTTCAAAAAGTTTGGACGGAGCAAACTGGGGTAATTTGAAAAAAATCAAGGCCATTCAAAAAGCGTGTGCGTTAAAATCAGTCCCATTCGTAATGATTTGTAGTGCAAGCCGTGAGCGGATAAATGCCTTTAGAAAAAAATACAGCTTTACAGCTCCTATTTTTGTGAATGACGAAACAGAATTGAAAGCAATTTCAAGATCAAACCCTACAATTTTGGTTATTGAGAATGCTGTGGTAGTAGGGAAGTATCCTTACAGATCAACGCCTTCGAAAGAAGGATTTATAACTAAACACTTAGATTAATGGCACAAAAAATTGTTGCAGGTAACTGGAAAATGAATCATGATTTGGAGCAATCGCTACAATTGACTGAAGAATTAAATGCAAAACAACTTGATGAAGATGTTCGGGTAATTATATTTCCACCTGCCTTATTTGTTCAACCTATGTCAGCTTTGAAAGAAGGCGACTTTGAATTGGGGGTTCAAAATTTTAGCCAGAACACCGACGGGGCTTATACTGGAGAAATTTCAATATCTCAAGTTGAGAGTGTTGGTGGAACAGTGGGCTTAATAGGGCACAGTGAACGAAGGGCATATCATGCTGAGTCGAGTGAACTTTTAAAATCAAAAGTGGATCATGCAGTAGCAAATAATTTTGATTTTATTTTTTGTTGTGGAGAGCCTTTGTCTGTTCGTGAATCTGGAGGTGAGTTGGCTTTTGTTAAGAAACAGTTACAAGAGAGTTTATTTCATTTAACGGCAAATCAAATTGATGGCGGTGTAATTGCTTACGAGCCTGTTTGGGCCATAGGTACAGGGGTTACGGCTTCTGTAGAGCAGGCAGAAGATATGCATAAAAACATCCGTTCTTGGCTGGTAGAAGTTTACGGTACAGCTGTAGCAAACAACATTTCTATTTTGTATGGGGGAAGTTGTAAGCCTTCGAACGCTAAAGAATTGTTTAGCTGTCCAAACGTTGATGGAGGCCTTATTGGAGGTGCTTCATTGAAAGCAACAGATTTTAGTGCAATTATACAATCGTATTAATGGATACTATAGAACTAACAGTTAGCTTAACGCCCAAAGATCCTTGGAGTGATATTTTAATTTCAGAGTTGTCTGCTTGTGGATTTGATAGTTTTGTAACTACAGACAATGGCATTATTGCTTATTGCGAAGCTTCGGTAGATGTCGATGAGGTTATTTCTGACACTCTGCTCAATGGCGAAAAAGATGTTGATGTAGCATTTTCAAAACGTGTTATTCCGTACCAAAATTGGAATGCAAAATGGGAGGCTGATTTTCATCCAGTTTATGTTGAGGATTATGCTACTATTGTTGCTCCTTTTCATAAAGAACTTGAAACAAAAGGTATTGTGGTAACTATACAACCTCAAATGTCTTTTGGGACAGGGCATCACCAAACTACCTGGATGATGACAAAGGCATTGTTTGAATTGGGTTCCATGCCTGAGCACGTATTAGACATGGGGACAGGTACTGGTGTTTTGGCTGTCGTAGCTGAAAAGTTAGGCGCAAAAAAGACCTTGGCAATTGATATTGAGGATTGGTCTGCGATTAATGCACAAGAGAATGCAGTGCGCAATAATTGTAAAACAATTACATGTGTTTGTGGAGACATCGATAAGGTGGAGGGACATAGTTTTGGTTTGATTATAGCAAACATCAATAAGAACATTTTAAAAGCACAGATGGAAACATATTCAAGTGCATTAACAGATGGCGCAACACTTTTATTAAGTGGTTTTTTTAGTTCGGATGTTGACGAAATGATAGATTTTGCTAAAAAATTCAGCTTAAAGAAGACAACGGTTTTTTCTAAAGATGAATGGGCGTGTATTCAATTGACTAAAGTCTAAAACGTATTTTAAATTATGGGGTTAAAAGGTCTTTTGTTACTGTTAGTATTGATGATGTCATCAATGTCTATAGCTCAGGTGTATTCAGACGATAAAGAGAAGTTTGTCAAAGAATTTCAAAAAGCACTGAGCGAACATGGGAGAGGTGAAATATATGATTTTGCTAAAAAAGAACTGCCTGGTTTATTGCTTGGGAACTCAAGTTTTTCAAACAGCAACTTTTCCAAAATGGTTGAGATGTGTAACCAGATGCACTTAAAAAAGCGGAAAACGTACCCCGATATCTATAATTATGTTTATGCGGTAAGCGCCTTTGCAAAAAGTAATCAAACGGCCGAAAGTTATAACGCTTGGCATAGTTCCGTAGATAAGTTATTGTCCGGTAGAAATGTAAAGAAGTTTTCTGAATTTTTAGAAATGTCTGAAGCGCTATTCTCAGAGTCATGCATTGCAGAGTCGTCAAGCTTTTCATGGTATTATGTAGGTGGAAGTTTTGAATTTGAGTATGACAAAAAAGCATTCATCAATTTTGAGGGAGGAAACTTGGTGTGTCGTGTAATTTCGAACAAGTCAAGAAGTAACTTAGAAGTTATTGACAGTTTAAATGTGATTAATACCTCAGGAAGGTATGACCCTAAATTGAGAAAATGGATTGGATCAGGAGGTAAAATTACATGGGAAAAAGCAGGTTTGAATCCAGATAAGACGTTTGCATTAATAACCAGTTATGGCTTGTCGTTAAAAAACTCTAAGCTTAGAATTGATTCAGTAAACATTAGAACCCCTTATTTTAATGAAATGATTGGGGGGATGATGACAGATCGCGCTTTTAAGGTCAATCGAGAAGAAGATAAAATATACCCACAGTTTTTATCCTTTAAACACAACTTACTCGTCGAAAATATTATCCCAAACATGGACTATATAGGAGGGTTTTCAATGCGGGGGGATGATTTTATTGGAATGGGGTCAGCGAGCGAGAAAGCTCAGATAATCTTGAAAAAAAACAATACAGCGTTTATTACTGCAAAGGCAAAAGAAATTCGAATTAAACCGGATAAGATTGCAATTAATAAGGCTGCTATTTCAATGTATTTTAATTCGGGAGATTCGCTATATCACCCTGGTCTTAATTTCAACTATGATTTAAAAAAGAAACGTATTGAGTTTGCACGAACTGCATCAGGAATTGGTCAGGCGCCTTTTGAGGATTCTTATCACCAATTGGAAATTTATGCACCTAGAGTAACTTGGAATGTTGCTGACACTGCTGTTTATTTTACCTATGAACCAGGAATAAGTCAAGAGCAAAAGACAGCTTCATTTCAGTCAAAAGCTTATTATGATGCTCAACTGTATAGCCAGTTGCAAGTTCAGTCAAGCGTAAACCCTTTAGTTGCCCTATCAAAACATTGCTACCTGCATGATGAGTATGTGATTACTGAAGGTGCTGCTGCATCTGTACTTGGAATGACAGTGTCTCAAGCGAAATCAACCTTGTATAGGTTGTCTAGTATGGGGTTTGTTGTGTATGATTCTGAGGGCAAGACGGTAACTATTACCGATAAGTTAGAAACCTTTGTTAAAGCAAATGCCGGACGCATTGATTATGATAATATTGTATTTACATCTGATTTAAGGCCTAAAACTTTGAAAGGGTATTCAAAAGACCGCGTTGATAATGACCCTTATCTACAATCCTTAAAAAGCTTGTATGAAACACAAAATAAGGAACGGAGAATAAAAAAGAATTTTGGTGTTTTAAGTTTAACAACACTCGATTTAGATTTAGAAGCAGTAGATAGGGTTGTACTTTCTGCATCAAATAACACGGTTGTTTTTCCAGCCAACAATACGGTTAGGATTAAAAGAGATCGAAATTTTGATTTTTCAGGATGGGTAAATGCTGGGAAACTTGAGGTTAATACAAAAGAAGCGAGTTTTGAGTACAAAGCCTTTAAGCTTAACTTATTGAGTACGGAAGGCTCCTTTTTCAAGGTGAGACCTTTAAAACAAGAAGATGGACAGAGGTCTATAGCAATGGTTTCGAGCCTTGTTGGGATTTCTGGCGAGCTATTGATTGATGCCTCTGAAAATAAGTCAGGACATAGAGCTGGGTATGAGAGTTATCCCCAATTGAAATCGAAGACAAGCTCAAAGGTGTTTTATAATTCAAAGGTGATTCACGGAGGTATTTATGATAGTGCACGCTTTTATTATACCGTACTCCCGTTTGAATTGGACAGCTTAAATTCATTTAATGAGAAGGCGTTTAAGTTAAAAGGGGCACTGACATCAGCTGGAATATTTCCAAAAATCAATGAGGATTTAAAAATTATGCCCGATTATTCATTTGGATTTTCAGTTGTAGCCCCAAGTGGAGGATATAAGTTTTATGGAACAGAAGCCAATTATGAACATCAAGTTGCACTGTCAGGCAATGGGTTGCAGGGCTTGGGGGTTATTGATTTTGTGCATTCAAGATCAATATCTAAGCAGTTATCTTTTTTACCAGATTCAACGATTGGAGTTGCACAGTTTGTAAACCGACCAGTGTCAACAGGAGTAGAATTTCCGCATGTTACAGCAACCGATGCTTACATTACATACATTCCAAAAAAACACATTTTAAAAGTAAAATCATCTCCGAATAATGACTTGGTTTTCTTTGATCAGGATGCACGTCTTAAAGGTGTGGCAACGGTACAGGTTGATGGTATAATGGGGTCGGGAGAGATGACTTTTGTTAATGCGTCATTAATTTCAGATAATTTTAATTACAATCATTATGATATAGGTGCAGCTTCTGCAAGGTTTAACCTGAAAAATGATAGTGTTAATGTTGATGAGCCTCCATTGGCATTTAAGGCTAACAATGTAAATGCGTACATCTCAATTCAGGATCGAAAAGGAGTATTTAAATCAAGTGAGGGTAGGTCTGTTGTTGAGTTCCCAGTGAATCAGTATGGGTGTGAGGTGGATGAATTTACATGGTTGATAGATGATGCATCAATAGAAATGCAACAAGCTGAAAAACAATCTGCTTTAGGAAGTGATCGTGTTGCAACAAATTTCTTTTCAACACCTTTAGGTGAACATTCACTTCGGTTTAGAGCACCAGAAGCAAAGTTTGATTTAAAAACAAAGACTATTTCGTGTAATAAGGTAAGGTATGTTGATGTGGCAGACGCACGTATTTATCCAGATAGTTTAAAGCTAACGATTCGTAAGAATGCTAAGTTGGATCAGCTAGTAAATGCTGAGCTTGTAGCTGGATATCATCAGTTTTTTGAGGCGACTGTTGATGTAAAAACAGGTAGAGACTATGTTGCTTCAGGGCAGTATTTGTATTATGATTTGGATAGCACTGTGACGTTTATTGCGATGGCTGATATTGGTTTAGACTCCTCTTATCAAACAACAGCGTCAGGAGAAATCACCCTTGATACAGGTTTTAAACTAAACAATAAGTTTGATTATTATGGAGGTGTACGTGTTTATGCATCCAATCCATTGATTCTATTTTCTGGAGCGACACGTCTGAATCATTCATGTAGTAAGTTTGATCGAAACTGGATGGCTTTTACCTCTGAGATTAATCCGAAAAACATTCAAATTCCGGTTTTTGATGAAATGAACGATTTGGAGGGTAATGCAATTTCTGCTGGAATTGTTTGGCGGGATTCACCCGCAACAGATAGTATTGTATTGTATCCAACATTTCTGTCTGCATTGATTGACCAAGAAGACCCGATTGTAATGACATCGACAGGCTATTTACAATATGACTATGGCTCGAATGAATTTCAAATAGGATCTAAAGAAAAGTTGATTAATCGCAGTGGAAAAGGAAATTATCTTGCCCTTCACACAGGTACGTGTTCGTTGAGTGGAGATGGGGTTGTTTCACTCGGAATGGATTACGGGAGTGTTGGTGTTGATGCGGTGGGGACGGTCAGTTATGACCAGCAAACAGGTGAGACATCTATGGATGTTACAGCTAGGTTTGATATGGAGTTGGATAAAAGATTGATGCAAAAAGTAGCAGCAAAAATAAATGCTATCGAAGGATTGCATCCAATGGACTTCAATTCAACGACACTTGAACAGGCAATTATTACATGGAACGGTCAGCAGGCAGCCGATAAGGTGAAAGATGAATACGCACGTTTAGGAACACTTAAAAGAGTTCCTGATGGGATTAATAAGTCAATGACAATTACAGGCTTACACTTGAGCTCGTTTGATAATCAAAAACTTCAGGATAAGGGACTTATTACAAATGCTGGAAGCGCTGTTCTTGTTAACTTTTATGGAGAACCAGTAATGAAATACATTCCATTTAAGGCGTTCTTTCAACAAATCTATTCAAGGTCTGGAGGTGATGCGTTTACAACACTGATGCGCATTCCTGGAGGGCACGATTATTTATTTCATTATTCGATGGATAAGAAGAACGGAACGCTTAAAATTTTAACCGGAGACAAGGAGCTATCTACATCATTGATGGAAATGAAAGAGGACAAGCGTAAGAAGAAAAACTTTATGTTTGAAGCAACAGATAATACAGCCTACCTTGCAAAATTCATGAATCTATTTAAATAATAGAGTAGGTATATAATGGGGTTTGTATATTTGCACCAGAAGCAATGTGTGCTGAACGTAATTTAGAATTTGAAAGGAATAAAATGTTAGAAACAGATATAGCGGTAGAGGAATTAGTTGCTGACAAACAGGTCGATAAAAAAGCTTTGATTGTTATTAATGATGATTACAATACGTTTGATCATGTTATTAATTCGTTAATTAAAGTTGTGAAACATACACCAATACAAGCTGAGCAGTGTACTTGGTTGGTTCATTATAAAGGAAGGTGTCATGTAAAGAGTGGTGGTTATTCTGAATTAGAACCTATGTGTACGGCTTTGTTAGACCGTGGAATAACAGCTGAAATTGATTAGATCGGATACGAAAAAAAATAGTAATTAATTCGATAGAGTTATTGCTAAAAGGAAAAAACGAGTTATATTTGCACTCGCAATTGGCCCCGTAGCTCAACTGAATAGAGCACTACATTACGGCTGTAGAGGTTTCAAGTTTGAATCTTGACGGGGTCACCAAAGCGGAGAATTGGTTAAAATTAACTGGTTCTCCGCTTTTTATTTTTGCTAAATCCATTGATAATAAAGGGATGGCGGAGAAAATAGAATTTACTCTTTTGGTTTGAACTTTGCCTTTTAACTTGTCGTAACCTATTCCGGATGGAAACACTAAACTTTGTATTTTCTTCTTTTGAGGTAAATCTCCAGAAG
>Ga0115008_10000019_pt1 | contig 90395 bp, 81 predicted proteins | sample FraStrMetagenome_FD_87164 | JGI IMG/M metagenome (GOLD analysis project Ga0115008, IMG submission 87164) | Marine eukaryotic phytoplankton communities from Arctic Ocean - Fram Strait ARC3M Metagenome | ecosystem: Environmental > Aquatic > Marine > Oceanic | place: Fram Strait | collected... | reverse complement strand
TTCACAACGAATTCCACCAGTACAATACATCAATAAATTTTTATCTTCTTTATTGTCTTTTAAATCTTCTTCAATAATATCTAAAGAATCTCTAAAAGTATCTACGTCTGGTGTTATAGCTCCTTCAAAATACCCAATTTCACTCTCATAATGGTTTCGCATGTCTACACAAATCGTATCAGGATTTGCTAACATTTCATTAAATTCATTTGCATTTAAATGAACACCTTTGTTAGTAACGTCAAAAGTTTCATCAACCAAACCATCTGCAACAATTTTGTTTCTAACTTTTACTTTCAGTTTTAAAAACGATTTATTATTGTGCTCAACGGCAACATTTAAACGAATATCCTTCAAGAAAATAATGGTATCTAATTGCGCTTTTAATGCATAGAAATTTTCTGACGCGACAGATAATTGTGCGTTTATGCCTTCAAAAGAAACATAAATTCTACCTAAAACTTCCAAGGCATCCCATTCTAAGAATAATTTATCTCGCAATAATTGTGGGTTTTCTATCTTAAAATATTGATAGAAAGAGATTGTGATACGGTCTTTACCCGCTTCATCTATTAAGGCAGCGCGCTCTATGGCGCTTAACTTATTGTACAGTTGCATGCTATACTAATTAGGTTAAACATTGTTTTTGATATTGATTTTAAGCTAAAAATCTAAATCTATCACAAAACTACTATATTTTTTATGAAAGTTTAATTTTAAACACCAGAATTTTATTTGCTTAATTTTTAAACTTTGGCTGATTTATAAAGGTTTAAGTAATTTATATCCTTCTTTTTTTTAGCATCTTTGCACAATAAACAAGGCGTCTTAAAAATTATTTTAAGACATACTAAAGATCTCTTTCCTAAAAAGCAGGAAACCCAAATAATAAACACGTATGAAAGTAGCTGTAGTTGGTGCAACTGGAATGGTTGGAACGGTAATGTTAAAAGTTTTAGAAGAGCGTAATTTACCCATCACAGAATTAATACCCGTAGCATCTGCAAGATCTGCTGGCAAAAAACTAACCTACAAAGGAAAAGAATACACCGTTGTAACTTTAGAAGGTGCCTTAAAAATGACCCCCGATATTGCTTTATTTTCTGCAGGTGGTGATACTTCTTTAGAATGGGCCCCAAAATTTGCTGCCGTTGGAACTACTGTAATTGATAATTCTTCTGCATGGAGAACGGATCCGACTAAAAAGCTAGTGGTCCCAGAAATAAATGGAGATGTCTTAACAAAAGATGACAAAATTATTGCAAACCCTAATTGTTCTACAATTCAATTAGTAGCTGCGCTATCTCCTTTACATTTAAAATATAAAATGAAACGTGTTGTTATTTCTACCTATCAATCTGTTTCGGGTTCAGGTGTAAAAGCTGTGCAACAATTAGATAATGAGGAAGCTGGCATTGAAGGTGAAATGGCATACCCTTATAAAATTGGTAGAAACGCAATACCTCATTGCGATGTTTTTTTAGAAAATGGATATACCAAAGAAGAAATGAAATTAGTCAAAGAACCTAAGAAAATTTTACGTGATAATTCTTTTTCTGTAACTGCTACTGCTGTTAGAATACCTACTGCTGGTGGGCATTCTGAATCTGTAAACGTCCAATTTGAAAATGATTTTGATCTAACTGAAGTTCGCCAAATTTTAGCTAAAACTCCAGGTATTATTGTGCAAGACGACTTAGCAAATAATATCTATCCGATGGCATTAAATGCACATAACAAAGATGAAGTATTTGTTGGTCGAATTAGAAGAGATGAATCTCAAGAAAATACCTTAAATTTGTGGATCGTTGCAGATAACCTTAGAAAAGGTGCCGCTACAAACACAGTTCAAATAGCTGAATATTTAGTTGAGAATAATTTAGTTTAATTACATTTATGGCAGAATTTCACAAAGTATACATACAAGAAATAAAACAAGAAACCGCAGACGCGGTTTCTGTAGTATTTAGCATACCTGAAGATTTAAAAGCTGATTTTAGTTTTACAGCAGGGCAATACGTAACGCTTCAAAAAGAAATTAATGGAGAAACCATAAGAAGAGCTTACTCTATTTGCGCTACTCCAGCAAGTGGCGAAATTAGAGTAGCTATTAAAAAAGTAGAAAAAGGTGTTTTCTCTACCTATGCAACTTCTGACCTTAAAGTGGGAGATGCAATAGAAATTACAACTCCTGAAGGTCGTTTTTTATTAAATCCTGAAGTACATAAAAACTATATCGGTTTTGCAGCTGGATCTGGAATTACTCCAATATTATCGATGTTAAAATCGGTCTTAATAAAAGAACCTACAGCAACTTTTACTTTAATTTACGGAAACAAATCTGCAGCAGATACTATTTTTTATAAAGAATTAAATCAACTAAAAGAAACGTATATAGATAGATTAAAGTTACACTATATATTTAGTAGAGAAAATGTAAAAAATAATTTACGTGGCAGAATAGATGGCAACGTAACCAACTACTTTGTAAAAAACATGTACAAAGAAACTTCTTTTGATGCTGCTTATTTATGTGGACCAGAAGAAATGATCAAAGACGTTTCTAAAACTTTAGAAAAAAATAACATTGCTAAAGAAAATATTCATTTCGAATTATTTATAGTAGCTGTTGATGAAGATAAGAGCGCTCAAGTAAAAGAAGGTGAAACTGAAATTACTGTGATTTTAGATGATGAAAAATCTACATTTACAATGTCTCAAACAGATGACATTCTAGCAGCAAACCTGCGCAACAATATAGACGCACCGTATTCTTGTCAAGGTGGCGTTTGTAGCTCTTGTTTGGCAAAAGTTACCGAAGGAAAGGCGATAATGGTTAAGAATTCTATTTTAACAGATGATGAAATCGAAGAAGGTCTTATTCTAACTTGTCAGGCGCATCCTACAACACCTAAAGTTACAATTGATTTTGATGATGTTTAAAATTCCGTATTTTTGTTAATATGGATATTTACGACTTTAAAAATGCCTTTTTAATTGGGTTCTTCATGGCTTTCATGATTGGGCCTGTTTTTTTTATGCTTATACAAACTAGCATTACAAAAGGAGCAAGAGCAGCAATAACATTTGATTTAGGAGTAGTATTAAGTGATTTGTGTTTTATTTTAATTGCTTATTATGGCAGCAGGTCTTTATTAGAAAAGATAAAAGATGATCCAAGATTATTTTTTTTAGGAGGTTTAGTCTTAATTATTTATGGATTAATTACTTATTTAGAGAAAGAAAATAAAAAAGACGCACTAGAATCTGCCAAACTATTAAAAGTGCCTATTAAAAATAACTATTTAAAACTCTTATTTAAAGGCTTCTTTTTAAACTTTATAAATGTTGGAGTTTTAGCTTTCTGGCTAGGAACAGTTCTAGTTATTGGTCCTACTTTAAAAATGGATCAAAATGCTATTTTTTTGTATTTCGGAACCATTTTATTAGGTTATTTTATAACGGATCTCGGTAAAATATTTTTAGCAAAACAATTAAAAAACAAAATGACACCTCCAGTAATTTTTAGAATTAAGAAAATTATGGGCGTTATTTTAATTATCTGTGGTATTTTTTTAATGCTGAAAGGGTTTATACCAAATGAGAGAATAGAAGAATTAATTCAATAAAATATAGCTAAGTAAAAATTAAAAGACCTTATTTATTAGAACAAATAAGGTCTTTTATAAAATGTTTTTAAATATTTATTCTACTTCAAAAATATTATTATCGGCATTAATATCTGCCATTAATTTACTTTTATCTATGGTAACAGATTTTACAGTTTTAGATGCAACAAATGAATAAACAGGATTTGCCCAAGCCCAATCTTCTAAAATTGTAGCTTCGGTAGGTTTATTACCTCTCATTATTCTTAATGGTATATTGAAGTCCTCAGTCGATCCATCAGTATAAACAATACTTAAATCTATTGGCATTGGCATTTGTCCAATTCTTTCTAAAGTAATACTTTTTCCCTCTACAGACTTAATTCCGTAATCGATGGTATGCAACGTTTGCGTCCATTCGTTCAAATACCAATCTAATTGAATTCCAGAAACTTTTTCCATAGAGCGTTTAACATCATTAGGTGTTGGATGCTTAAAACTAAAATCTTTGAAGTATTTTTTTATACCAGTTGCAGTATTCTCTGCACCAATAATATATTCTAATTGGGCTAAAAACATACTTCCTTTGCCATAACTAGCAAAACTATACCCTCTATTTGTATTGAATCTGTCTGCGTGAGTGGTTAGTACTTCTTCCGAACCAGAATTTACCATAAAATTATAACCTCTATAGGGTCCTGCATTCGGATTCTTATCTCCTCTTTCTAAAATTTCATAAGATGCCCTGTTAGAGATATAAGAAGCAAACCCTTCATCCATCCAAGGATGCTTACTCTCATTAGAGGCTAATAAAAACTGAAACCAAGTATGTCCCATTTCATGCGCAGTAACGCCAAAAAGGCTTCCAAACTTTCTTTCCCCAGTAATTAAGGTAGACATTGCATATTCCATTCCACCATCTCCTCCTTGTATTACAGAATATTGTTTATAAGGATAATTACCAACATTTTTGCTAAAATACTTCATTAGCTCAGCTGTTTTAGGCTGTAAATCTTTCCAGTTTTGTAAAAAATTTGCTTCCAAATTATTCTTATACAGAAAGTGCAAATCAACTCCATTGTCCATTTTCAAAACATCATGTGTATAAGCAGGATCTGCAGCCCACATAAAATCGTGCACATTTGGTGCTTTAAAATGCCAAGTTAATTTTTCTGAATTAGGAACATTTAAAGGCATAGCAGCATCTTGATAACCGTGCCCTATTTCTTGTGGATTTTGTAAATATCCTGTTCCCCCAATCGTATATTCTTTATCAATTGAAATTTTTACATCAAAATCACCCCAAACCGCGTGAAACTCTCTTGCGATATAAGGTGATGTATGCCAACCTTCAAAATCATATTCTGCCATTTTAGGATACCATTGTGACATAGATAAAGCAACTCCTTCTTTATTATCTCTCCCAGTTCTTCTAACCTGTAAAGGTATCTGTGCATCAAAAATCATATCTAAGGTTACACTTTTACCAGATTTTATAGGTGTATTTAAAGTAACTTCTAAAACTGTACCTATAGTTTCAAAAGAAATAACGCTGCCATTTTGTTTTAATGATTTTACTTTTATATACCCAATTTCATCAGCATTTAGTTTACTAATTCTATCTCTAACTCTGCTGTCTGGATCTTTAATATTTAAAGAACGAACATCCATTTGAGAACCAGGTTGAAAAGCATTAAAGTATAAATGATAATATACCTTAGTTAAATCATCTGGCGAATTATTCGTGTAAATTACCTGCTGTGTTCCTTTATATTGATGATTATCTGCATCTACATCAATGTTCATAGTATACTCTATATGCTGTTGCCAATATGCAGAAGAATTTACTTCATTATTTTGTTGGAAAGTAACTTCTTTTATTTGAAAGCAAGAAGTTAAGAGTACAGTTGTAAATAATAAAAATATAATTTTTTTCATGTGATAAGTTAATTTAAATATAAAAGTAAAAAACAACAATGAAATAATCGTTATTTTCTCTGAATTATTAAAGTCCGTTTACAATTCTGTCTGCCATTTTTAACGCATTGTATGCGTTTACAACTCTTCCTGAAACGCATAAGTCTGAAAATGGTACTTTCTCTCCGTTAGGGTTCGCTCTACTTTGAGAACCTGGTTTAATTACTTCAAAGTTAATTTTTATTCCAGAATTCATTAGAATATGTTTTACCTGACTTGCAGATAATTTAGGATAATAAGAGCGCACCAAAGCTGCAATTCCTGCTGTTGAGGGTGCTGCCATTGAAGTTCCACTATTTGGTGTATATTTATCTTTTGGCATTGTTGCATAAATATCTACTCCTGGTGCAAATACATCTACATTCGTTTTACCGAAATTAGAAAAATTAGCTGGTAACTTTTCATCATAATGTAAACTCATCGCGCCAATAGTTAAGACATTGTCTGATATTTCATTTACTAAATCCTCAGAATCGTTAGGATATGTTTTTGTTATATCAATATCTTTACCATCGTTTCCTGCTGCATTCACAATTAAAACATCTTTTTTTGCCGCATACTTAATAGCGTCATATACCCATTTTTTGTTTGGAGAATAGCCTTTACCAAAACTTGTATTTATAATTTTCGCACCATTATCTACCGCATAACGTATTCCTAAAGCAACGTCTTTATCATGTTCGTCTCCATCTGGAACTACTCTAACTGCCATTATTTTAACATTATTTGCAACACCATTAACCCCTTTTTTATTGTTTCTAGAAGCCGCTACAATGCCCGCAACATGTGTACCGTGACTTTCTAAATCTTTAGAGCCAATTACGTTATTATTACCGTAAAATTTATCATTGATATCATATAAGTTGTCTCCTAAAGTCTGACGCGCGTTAAAATCTAAATCATAACTTTTACCTTTAATTTGAGAATCTAAATATTCTGTAAGTCCTTTTTTAGCATCTAATAAAGCTCCTTCTGTCATTCCTCTTTCTAGCATGCCGATAACATCTGAAATTTTCGCTGCCATTTGAGCACTGGAAGGTTTTAAACTCTTTAAAAGAGTTGATGTTAAGAGAGCTGTTCCTGCAAATTCCTTTACCTCTTTAAAGTTATTTTCAATTTGTGAGATTCTTTTTTGAGTGTTTTTTAAATTTGCAATTTCAGCTTTCTTCTCCGTATTTCTAGTTTTAAACTTTTCTTGTAAATCTAAATAAGTTTCAAATTCTTTTTTATTTTCTTCCGATATTTCTGAAGCTTTTTTATCCCCAAATTTAACCATTCCGCTTTTTACAATTCTTGTAATCTCTAACTGGTCTGCATTTACAATTTTACCTGCTTTATTCCCTAAGAAATTCCACCCATGTATATCATCTATGTATCCATTATTATCGTCATCTTTATTGTTGTTCGCAATTTCTTTTGGATTTATCCAAACAACATCCCTTAAATCTTCATGGTCCACATCTAAACCAGAATCTGCAATTGCAACAATAACAGCAGCTCCTTGTTTTCCCTCTAAAAACGCATATGCTTTCACTATACTCATTCCTGGAATTGAATCTGTTTGCAAATCCATATGACTCCAAACATGCATCTCTGTCTCTGATAATACTCCTTTTTTAGCTGGCATATTAAATACAACATCTACCCCACTAGGAACTGGAATTGTACTTATTGATGCTTTACAACTAGCGAATAACAATACAGCCAATGCTGCATAAATACTTGATTTTAATACGTTCATTTCTATTCTCTATTAATTAAATATATCTGTAAATTTATGTGCTTCTTTTAAGCGAACTCCCTTTTCTGTATGCTGAACTGTACAAATTTCATTGTAAGCATCGTGTTCCAAAAATAAATAGTAATTATTATCGGCAGCTTCTTTTAAAAAGATAGCTTTCTCTTTAATGGTTAATAAAGGTCTTGTGTCATAACCCATAACATAGGGTAAAGGGATGTGACCAATAGTTGGTAATAAATCTGCCATAAAAACAATTGTCTTACCTTGATAAGATAACTTTGGCAGCATTTGTTTTTCTGTATGACCGTCCATAAACAAAACATTAAAACCTATTTGCTCTAACGAATTGTTAGTAATAAAATTTAACTGGCCACTTTCTCTAATTGGATTGATATTTTCTTTTAAAAATGATGCTTTTTCTCTGGGATTTGGTTCTGATGCCCATTTCCAATGGTTGTCATTAGACCAAAATTTCGCATTTTTAAAAGCGGGTTGTAATAAATTTTTTTGTGAATTCCATTCAATTACTCCACCACAGTGATCAAAATGGAGATGTGTTAAAAATACATCTGTAATATCATCTCTATGAAAGCCGCGTTTTGCTAAAGAACTTTCCAAACTAAAATTGCCAAATAAGTGGTAATACCCAAAAAACTTATCTGACTGTTTCGAACCTAAACCAGTGTCAATTAAAATAAGACGCTTACCATCTTCTATAAGCATGCAACGCATACTCATATCAATTAAATTACGTGCATCTGCAGGATTTGTTTTTTGCCAGATTGTTTTAGGCACAACACCAAACATTGCACCGCCATCTAGCTTAAAATTTCCTGTTTCTATAGGATGAATCTTCATTTCTAAAAAACTAAAAAAATTATTAAAGAGTAACTACAAAATCACTTTATATAGACTACAAATATGACTAAAAAAGGTTGATTTTCTGTTAAGAAAAGTCTAATTATTAATAAGTTTTTTTGTTTAATCAGGCACTAAATACTTTCATCTATTTAAGAAATATGAAATTTTCAAAACCAATATTGCACCCAAACGTAAAATTAAAAAAGTAATTATAAGACTCTAAAAGTTAAGTTTCCAAAACCTATAAAAACCTTTTTATTTATAAATTTGTAATATAGACTCTTAAAGCGAGTTAGAGTTATCAGATAGATCATTGGACAATTCTAAATAAGATATGCTTTACTTATTAGTACATATTACTTCTAATACTATTTTATCATTAAGAAAAGCTAAAATGACAGAAGACTTTTATGAAATACGATGGCCTTTCAAACAATATATTTTTCCTCTAATTACTATTCTAATATGACTGATTTTTAAAACTGATTCCTGTAAAAATCATCTAATTAAAAAATGGAGAGACTAGTTTAAATATGCTACCCCTAACACAAATAAACACCCTGATAACGAATAAATAAGATTTCATTAAGGCTGCCTCTTCCATTTATAATTAATAACCCAAAACCAATTCAAACCAATTTTTAGCAATGTTTATTTTCAAAATCATCGGGATTAAAAACTACTATTAAAAGTATTTTTTTTGTTTTATATTTTTGTTCTTTATTTAGACAGAATAAAGTAGTATATTATTATTTTGTTCTTTTTTTGTTCTTTTTTTGCTCTTTTTTAGGTTTTTAAAAAATAATCGATTATTTATGCTTTCTAATTCCATCTGGTAGTATTTAAATAAGAGGTCTTTTAAAATGAACACTCTTAAAATAGATCAGAATATAATAGCTAAATATTTGTAAAACTACTAGTTTACAAAAAAGGTGCAGTCCTTATTATAAAATCTAGAGCAGAAGGCACTCTAAAGACCTAATAAGCCAAAATAATAAACTATATTTATTCTTTTTTAAATTAATTTATTGATATGATATTAATACCCCGATATCTTACCGCAATATTTTGCTTGTTTTCTATTATTATTTCTGGACAAGTAACAACAGAATATTATGTTTCCGCTGAAAATTTGGCAGATGATAATCTCAAATTTGCTTTAAATCAAATTATAGACAATCATACAGAATTCAATTATACAAGTTCAAATACAGATGTTTGGGATATTTTAAAAGAAACTGATAGAGATCCTAATAATTCAGATAATGTAATTCTTATTTATTCAGGAGTGTCTGTAAACGGTGCTCAAGAATATAATAGCGCAAATGGCTGGACTCGAGAACATATTTGGGCAAAATCACGTGGGGATTTTGGAATTACTATTGGAGTAGGAACTGACGTGCACGCATTAAGACCTTTAGACAATACAACAAATAGCATAAGGAATAATCGTAGTTTTAATAATTGTACAACTTGTGAAGATGTAACAGATAAATGGGGTAATATAACGGGCTCTAAAAAAGATGCAAATGATTGGTCTTTCGAACCTAGAGATGCGGTCAAAGGAGATGTAGCAAGAATGCTATTTTACATGGCAGTTAGATATGAGGGCTTAGATAGTTATCCCAATTTAGAGTTAACAGAAGTAATGTTACCGCAAAATGATATAGAGCCAATACACGGAGTTTTGTCTACTTTATTAACGTGGCATAGAAATGACCCTGTTGATGCTTGGGAGGAAAACAGAAATAATATAATCTACAATTCGTATCAAAATAATAGAAATCCCTTTATTGATTATCCCAAATTAGCAGAACATATTTGGGGAACAGAAATTGGTGTAAGTTGGAATAGCGAAGTTCTAAGTACTACAAAAGCTCATGAAACATCTTTTCACATATACCCCAACCCTATAAAAAACATGATACATATTAAAGGTATTTCCAAATCTACTCAAGTGTATATCTATGATACGCTTGGAAGAAAAGTATTAGAAACGACAATTAATACAAAAGATAATGATATCGATGTTTCGGGATTAAGTGGAATGTATTTAATAAATATTATTTATGAAGGTAAAAAGATAACTAAGCTTGCAGCTATAGAGTAGGGGTATAAAACTAAGTAATTGAACTCTTCTCTTTTTTTAACTGTTTACAAATTTCTTTTAAATCAATCTCAAAAAACCTATTCTGTATTTTAGGAGGTAATTATTACGCTATGATAAATAGTGGTAATTACCTCTTAAAATACAAAACCGATTCATTAAAAATTAAGCAAAATAAATATATACACCAGTTACAATTACACAGATCGCAATACTTGCATGTTTTGTGTATTTCCAAGGAGTAATATCTACCTGCTTTGTATATACTTGAACATACGGCTCTTTTCTTGGTTTTATCTTTCCAATAAGCAACATAATTGCAACATTCAGAGCAAATAAAATTGCCATAATATCTAAAAAGTGAAGGCTAGAAAATGTTTCAGGAATATATCCATCTATCAATAAATAGATAATGTAAAGTAAACATCCAGAAACCAAACCAATTTTTGCTGCTATTGCAGGTACGTACTTTGTCAAATAACCCACAATAATAATGGTTAAAATAGGAATGCTGTAAATACCGTTAATCTTTTGCAAGTAATCAAACAAACTTCCTGCATTTGCTATTAAAGGGGCGATAAACATCGCTGCAATTGCTAAAATAACTCCAAATGTTTTTCCGTATTTTACTACTGTTTTTTCATCTGCATCTTTATTAATATGTTGCTTATACACATCTATACCAAACAAAGTTACAGAACTATTTAAAACACTATTAAAAGAACTTAAAATAGCACCAAACAATACTGCAGCAAAGAAACCAACCCAAGCACCTGGCAATACTTTTCTTACCAATTCTGGGTACGCACTGTCTGCACTTTCTAAATTACCTTCAAATAAATGAAATGCTATTAAACCTGGTAAAACAACAATTATTGGACCTAGTATTTTTATAAATGATGCCAATAGTAATCCTTTTTGACCTTCTTTTAAATCTTTTGCACCTAAAGCTCTTTGAATAATTTGCTGATTCGTTCCCCAATAAAATAACTGAACTAACATCATTCCTGTAAAAATAGTATAAAATGGTACCGGATCTGTTGCACCACCCATCGATTTAAATTTCTCTGGGTTTTCTGTAGTTAAAATATTTAAACCATCTAAAAGACTGCCATCACCAATCATCATTAAACCAAATATCGGAATTAGAATCCCCCCAATTAGCAATCCAATTGCATTGATAGAATCTGACACTGCAACTGCTTTTAATCCTCCAAAAACAGCATAAATAGAACCAATAATTCCAATTCCCCAAACACAAATCCAAATAGATTGTGTGTGCGTAACGCCTAGTAATTTTGGCACATCAAACATACCACTAATTGCCAAAGAACCTGAATATAAAATTACTGGTAGTAAAACCACTACGTAACCAGAAAGGAATAAAACAGATGTTAATGTTTTTGTAGTAACATCAAAACGTTTTGCTAAAAACCCAGGAACGGTGGTTAAACCACCTTTTAAATATCTTGGTAATAAAAACATTGCGGTAACCACCATCGCAATAGCTGCTAATGTTTCCCAAACCATTACAGACAAGCCACTTTGGTATGCCGCACCATTTAGCCCTACAATTTGTTCTGTAGATAAATTAGTAAGTAATAAAGAACCTGCAATTACACCTGCGGTTAAACTTCTTCCTCCAAGAAAATAACCATCTGAAGATTCTTCTTCAGTATTTCTTGTTTTTAAATAGGCAATGACTGCTACAAGTATTGTAAAGCCTAGAAATGTAATAATTTGCATGATTTATTAATTTGAGTTAGTTGGTTATTTTATAGAGGTTAATGATAGAGCTCTATCATTAACCTCTATAATTATTTTACAATAATAATGTTTTAAGAGGTAATATTTCTTATTTCAAAAAAAAATTATATTTGCTTTACGCAAAATAAATAAGTAAAAATAAAATTTAAGATTACAAGGAACCACCATAAGGCACTAAAGCCAAAAAATATACAGAATACGATTTGTATTTTGTATATTTTTGGCTTTAGTATTTTAACAAAAATTAAATTTTATTGCATTACAAAGTCTTCCATAAACTTTGTTGTATAATTTCCTGTAACATAATCTGGATGATCCATTAATTGTCTATGAAAAGGAATTGTTGTTTTAACACCCTCAATTACAAATTCATCTAAAGCACGTTTCATTTTATTAATTGCTTCTTCTCTTGTTTGAGCCGTAGTAATTAATTTAGCAATCATAGAATCATAATTTGGCGGAATCATATATCCGGCATATACGTGTGTATCAATTCTTATTCCATGACCTCCTGGAGCATGAAAAGTTGTAATTTTTCCTGGAGCAGGTCTAAAATTACTATAAGGATCTTCTGCGTTTATTCTACACTCTATAGAATGCATTTTAGGGTAGTAGTTTTTACCTGAAATTGGTACACCTGCTGCAACTAAAATTTGCTCTCTAATTAAGTCATAATTTACAACTTCTTCAGTAATTGGGTGTTCTACTTGAATACGTGTATTCATCTCCATAAAGAAGAAATTACGATGCTTATCTACTAAAAACTCTACAGTTCCCGCACCTTCATACTTTATAAATTCGGCAGCTAAAACAGCAGCATTACCCATCTTATCTCTCAATTCATCAGTCATGAAAGGAGAAGGTGTTTCCTCTGTTAACTTTTGATGACGTCTTTGAACAGAGCAATCTCTTTCAGATAAGTGACATGCTTTACCGAAAGCATCTCCTATAATTTGAATTTCTATATGTCTTGGTTCTTCTATCAGCTTCTCCATGTACATATCATCATTGCCAAAGGCGGCTTTAGATTCTTGTCTTGCAGAATCCCAAGCATCTTTTAAATCTTCTGGTTTCCAAACAGCACGCATACCTTTACCACCACCACCAGCAGAAGCTTTTAACATTACAGGGTATCCTGTTTCTATTGCCACTTTCATACAATTTGCAAAATCTATAATGACTCCTTCACTTCCAGGAACACAAGGAACACCAGCAGCTTTCATAGTAGCTTTAGCATTTGCTTTATCTCCCATTTGGTCTATCATTTCACCAGTAGCGCCAATAAACTTAATACTATGCTCTTCACACAATTTAGAAAATTTAGCGTTTTCCGATAAAAAACCATATCCAGGATGAATTGCATCTGCATTTGTAATTTCTGCTGCAGAAATTATATTAGACATTTTTAAATAAGATTCAGAACTTTGTGGAGGACCAATACAAACAGCTTCGTCTGCAAAACGAACATGCAAACTTTCTGCATCTGCTGTAGAATATACAGCTACCGTTTTAATACCCATTTCTCTACAGGTTCTAATAACACGTAATGCTATTTCGCCCCTATTAGCAATTAATATTTTTTTAAACATCTTGTTTTATTTTTAGATATTAGATTTTTAGATTTTTTTTTAGATATAACAGAATACATTCTCTAATACCTAGTTTCTAACTTCTAATCTCACTATGACGGATCTACCAAAAATAATGGTTGATCAAACTCTACAGGGGAAGAATCGTCAACTAAAACTTTAATAATTTTACCTGAAATTTCAGATTCAATTTCATTAAATAATTTCATAGCCTCAATAACACATACCGTATCACCAATCTTAATTTCTGCACCAACCTCTGCAAAATTTGGCTTATCAGGAGATGGTTTTCTGTAAAAAGTACCAATTATTGGAGACTTAATAGTAATGTATTTAGAATCTTCAACAACAGCTTGTGCAGATTGCTGGGCTACTGGAGTAGCAATTATTGGCGCTGCCATCTGAGGCACACCTTGTGTAGGTGCAGCTTGAACAATAGTAGTTTCTGTTGTTCCTGAACCAGTTTTAATTGTAATTTTTACATCTTTTATTTCTAACTTTACCTCGCTAGCGCCAGATTTAGCTACAAATTTTATAAGATTTTGAATTTCCTTAATATCCATTTTTCTTATTGTTTAGTTGTTATTATTATGAATTATATCCCCACTTTAAATACGCAGCTCCCCATGTGAAACCACCACCAAATGCGGCAAAAATTAAATTATATCCTTTTTTTAATTGACTTTCGTAATCGGCTAATAAAAGTGGTAAAGTTGCTGATGTAGTATTTCCATATTTATGAATATTTATCATCACTTTTTCTGAAGGAACTCCCACTCTTTTAGCAGTAGCTTCTATGATTCTTTTATTTGCTTGATGCGCAACTAACCATTGAATATCTGGTTCTGTTAAATTATTTCTAGTCAACATTTTTTCTGCAACGTCTGCCATATTAGAAACAGCATACTTAAAAACTGTTTTTCCTTCTTGATACACAAAATGTTTTTTATTGGCTACAGTTTCTGCTGTAGTTGGCATTTGCGAACCTCCCGCTTCAATTCTTAAAAAGTCTCTTCCTACTCCATCACTTCTTAAGAATTCATCTTGCAGACCTAAACCTTCATTATTTGGTTCAAATAGAACAGCTCCTGCTCCATCACCAAAAATGATACACGTTGCTCTATCTGAATAATCTATAATAGAAGACATTTTATCTGCACCAATTAAAAGCACTTTTTTATACCTACCAGAAGCTATATAAGCACTAGCAGTAGACATACCGTATAAGAAACTAGAACATGCAGCCTGCAAATCATAACCAAAAGCATTTGTAGCACCTATTTCTGTAGCTACATAAGCAGCAGTACTTGCAATAGGTAAATCTGGAGTTGCAGTTGCAACGATTACCAAATCTATTTCTTTTGGATCTATATTCGATTTTTTAATCAAATCTTCAGAAGCTTTAATAGCCATAAAAGAAGTTCCTAAACCCTCTCCTTTTAAAATTCTTCTCTCTTTAATTCCTGTTCTAGAGGTAATCCATTCGTCATTGGTCTCTACATAAGCTTCTAACTCTTTATTTGTTAAAACGTATTCAGGAACATACTTCCCAACTGCTGATATTGCTGCAGTGATTTTTGTCATAATATTAGTTTATTATCCCAATGTTTAGGAAATTCAAAGAAATGAAATTTATTTCACTTTTAAGTGTAAAAGTTATCAAAAACGATGAAATTTAGTCTAAAAACACGAAAAAACCCTCAAAATGAGGGTTTTCTCTGTAAATAAATTATTTTTTTTAAGCCTCTATAACTGCAGATTCTAATACTATTTGTCCTCTGTAATAAAGTTTACCTTCATGCCAGTGAGCTCTGTGATATAAGTGCGCTTCACCTGTTGTAGGATCTGTAGCGATCTGTTGATCAGATGCCTTATAATGCGTTCTCCTTTTATCTCTTCTAGTTTTGGATATTTTTCTTTTAGGATGTGCCATTTTATGTCTTTTTTTCTGTTATTAAATTCTTTAATTTATCCCACCTTGGGTCTGTTGTTTCAACAGTTTTCTCTTCTTTTATTTCTAATTGTTCTAATGCTTCAGTTTCCATCGTACCATCTAATACTTTTGGATGCACTCTTTTATTTGGAATTCCTAACACAATCATTTCATAAATAAATTGCGCTACACTAAATTGGTATACTTCATGTGGCAAAATCAAAATCTCTTCATTCTCATCATTGTATTCTTGTCCAAATTTTACTACCAAAGGCAAAGTTGCTGTAATTTCTAAATCAAAATACTCATTTGTAACGTCACAAGGAACATTTACAGTTCCTGAGGCTGTAAACCCAAGCTCAAATAATGTGCTTTTTTTCACAAACTCCAAAGTAACGTTTATTGAAGACTTTTCAAACTCGTTTTAACTGTATAACTCAAAGAACGTATTGTCAACTTTATATTGGAATAAATGCTTTCCTTCCTTTAATCCTACAAATGGTATGTTGAATTCTTTCAAGTCTTTCATTATCAAACATCAAATTGAGCGTGCAAAGATATAAAAAATTGTTTTTATACACTCTTTTCTTTCAAAAAAAGAATTTTATTTTTAATGCTTCACTAAAAGCGGGTTTCTAGTAAGTGTTTTGTATTCATTTCTTGTTTTAAAAATAGTAATTGCAGCAAATAGCGCTTCTTTAAAAGAAGAAGGGTTTGCTATATTTTTTCCTGCAATATCAAAGCCAGTGCCATGGTCTGGCGAAGTTCTAATTTCATTTAAACCTGCCGTAAAATTAACACCGTTGCCAAATGACAATGCTTTAAAAGGTGCCAAGCCTTGGTCATGGTAAGTTGCCAAAACACCATCAAACTGCTTGTATGTTTCAGAGCCAAAGAAACCATCTGCCGCATATGGCCCAAAAACTAACTTTCCAGATTCCTTAATTTCATCAATAGTAGGTTGTATTATCGCATCATCTTCTTCACCTATTACGCCCTTATCCCCGCAATGCGGGTTTAGTGCTAAAACGGCAATTTTTGGTTTTGTAATTCCAAAATCACTTTTCAAAGACGCATGCATTGTTTCTACTTTTTCTTTAATAAGCGCTGGGGTAATTGCTTCTGCAACCTTTGAAATAGGAATATGGCCGGTAATTAAACCAATTTTTAATTGATCTGTCATTAAAATCATTAAACTATCTCCTTCTAAATGAGCTTCTAAATATTCTGTATGTCCAGGAAAATTAAAACTTTCTGACTGAATTGTTTCCTTATTAATAGGTGCAGTTAATAAAACATCTATAGTGCGTTCTTTTAAAGATTTAACCGCTTCTTCTAAAGATTTGGCTGCATAGGTTCCTGAAGTTTTAGTTGCCTGACCTAGTTCAATAGAGATCTCTTCTTTCCAAATATTTAGAACGTTTATTTTTGAATGATTTAATTGACTTATTGCAGAAATCCCGTGCACAGGTAGTTCGATATCTAAAGCTTTCTTGTGATATGAAATTACTTTCGTGGACCCAAATAAAACAGGTGTACAAAAATCTAGCATTCTTTTATCTTCAAAAGTTTTTAGAATAACCTCTATTCCTATTCCGTTTAAATCTCCTATTGAAATTCCAACAATTATTTTATCAGTTTTATCCCCCATAACTCTTGTAATATACTTAATTTTGGTATTCTACAAAAGTAACTAAAATTTAGGGAAATGTTTACAGGAATTATTGAGACACTTGGGGAAATTACAAACTTAGTTAAAGAACAAGAAAACCTTCACTTAACAATTAAAAGTACTATTACTAGTGAGTTAAAAATAGACCAGAGCATTGCTCATAATGGTGTTTGTTTGACGGTAGTTGGTATTAAAGATGATGAATATACGGTAACCGCGATAAAAGAAACTTTAGATAAAACAACTGTTGGGAGTTTTCAAATAAATTCTTTTGTAAACTTAGAACGTGGAATGAAACTTGGAGATAGACTTGATGGACACATTGTACAAGGACATGTGGACGAAACTGGAACCTGTACAGCTATTGAAAATCAAAACGGAAGTACTGTTTTTACTTTTACCTACTGTTCAGAACAAAACAATATTACAATAGAAAAAGGATCTATAACAGTAAATGGTGTGAGTTTAACTGTAATAAATTCTACAGACACTTCTTTTAGTGTTGCAATTATACCTTACACATACAACAATACTTCTTTTAAGAATTTATCATTAACGGATACCGTTAATTTAGAGTTCGATGTAATTGGAAAATATGTTAGCAGATTAACTAACAATAAGTAGAATAATAGAAACGCCTCTATTCAAAAGACTAGTATTGATTGTAAAGAAATGTATTCCTATAAAATTTTACTAAAATAATACAATTTAGGTATGGATAATTCCTTACTAACCTTCTATTACATGCCTAGCGCTATCTGACACTCTAACAAAATAAACCCTACTTAAAAACACTCTTACACTTGTATTCTTTGTGTTCTTTTTAGAATATCCCTTTTTACAGAAAACACCTTGGACTTCAACTTTATAAATTGTAAATCTTTAGTGCGTTGTTCTTAAAACAACACAATAAATAGAAATGCTTGTTAATTTGTTAAGAATCCTAAAAAAGAATAAAAAAGAATAAAAAAAAGAACAAAAAACGTATCTAGAAACATATTTCGCCTAAATAAAGAACAATAAAATAGCTTTGTAAAATTACTTTTACTAAAACTTAACCGTCGATTATATTAAAAATGAATACGGGTGTTACAAAGAACAATCATTACTTAGTAATATCCTTTAATACGTCATCTTAAACAATGGCATTAATTTTTTAATAATATTCAAAATTTTTATTTTAAAAGATAGGTTGCAAAAAAAAAGATATGAAAGTAAGAACTCAAATAGCTGTAAAAACAGCTAACTCTGGAATTAGAGTTGTAATGCTACCAGACATCCTGTATTTAAAATCTGAAGGGAGATATACAATTATTAGCTTAAAGGATAATACATCTTTAGTAGCTTGTAAAAATCTTGGAATCTATGAAGAGCTCTTTAAAGACATTAATTTTATTAGAGTCCATAACAGTTATATTGTAAACTTTCAGCATCTCAATCAAATTATTAGAGATTCAGGCGGGCAGTACTGCGTTTTATTCAACGACCAAATGATTCCTATCTCTAATAGAAAATTTAGTGGAGTTAAAGAGCATCTGCATTATTAAAGATTATTTCATATTCTGTAAATAACATACTATTTAATGCTATTATGTATAAAAATAAGTTTAAAAAGTATACTTTTTAAACCTCTGAAAAACTTTAAAAGACCCCTCATGAAAGGTTTAAATTGGTTTCTTTATCATTTAGATATAGCATAATGAAAGCTTTTTTTCAAAGACACCGAAAAACAATCAATTATTACAAAAAAACTTCATTTATTGAGTTTCTATACTGTAAATAAAGGATTAAAGTAAATTTGGAACATAATAATTTTTTCAAATGAACGACAATCAAAGTCAAAAATTGGAACAAATAGCAGTTCATACAATTAACAATGGAATTCAAATTATAGCTATATCTAACATTATTTATCTAAAATCAGACCATACAAAAACAATAATAAGTTTAAAAAATTCTGAGGAAGTATTTGCGTCCAAAAGTATTGGTACATTTGAAATTCTATTAAAAAACAATGAATTCTTCAGAGTTCACAAAAGCTATATTGTAAACCTAGAACATCTTATTTCTATTGACAAAAACCTAAATAGCCATTACTGTTTATTATATAATAATAAAATAATTCCAATATCAGTCAGAAAATATAGATTAGTAAAAGAACGCCTAGAATACTAATCTATCTTTTTTAAAGCCTATTTTATAATACATATTAATGCCACTTTCAAAAATATAAACAAACTATAAATTTGCTTTTTTATCCTTTGATCTTTGATCTTTTATCCGAAAAATAAAATCCTAGGCTATCAGCTTTTTTCATCTAATATAAATTTCAACTCGAGCTGATCTGTTGATACCTGTAGTATTTTCACAACAATTAATTCTATCTATCTAAAAAAGAAGATTTAAGCATCAATAAATTGCTAATAGAGTTTCAGATTGAGATTGTTTAGTAAAAGAAAAAACCATCCTTTAAAGGAGGTTCTGTGTTTAATATGGTGGGGTTATTTACTTATTATTAATTAATACTCCATCTTTATAATTTTCAATTTTTTCTATTCCACCTTTTACAGTATAAGATATCGCTTCTCCTTGTATTTTCCCATTTACATAGTTGGCTTTGATTTCAACTTCTCCACTTTCGTAGTATTTAAGAAACTCTCCTTGAAATTTATCATCTACATAGTTGGCTTTGAAATAAACTGCTCCACTTTCGTAGTAATCAATAAACTCTCCTTGAAATTTATCATCTACATAGTTGGCTTTGATTTGAACTGCTCCACTTTTATAGTATAGAAGATACTCTCCTTGTGCTTTATCATCTACATAGTTGCCTACTGCCGCGAACAACTTGCCTACATGCAGAGTATTGTAACATCGTCTTTATCTATGCAACAAAAAATAATAGATGCATTCCCAGAAAAACCAAAGAAGATGGCAAAAGCTAGTAATAAACTTACAATAGAAGATGCAAGGGTGCTTGTAAATAAGGCTTTTAAGATAGAAGATTAATCATACACGATTGTATTTTAACTACTGAAAAGGATGTTTTACTTGTGAAAAACCTATTAGAAGATAGAGTTCGAAAATTATTTAGTGGAGTAATACTTGAAAATCATAATTTAGATAAGTTGTTTAAAACAAGTTTAGTTTCAATCCCAGACAATATGCTTGAAAAAACTCAAAGAGATGCTTATTCTAAAAAATGCCAAAGAGAAAGAATTAATAGTTGATTTCTATTGATTATTCAAAGGTTCATTTATACGGTGGTTCCATAGCTAACGGGTGTTGGTTACAACAGCAGTTTGAGACACTTCAATTTTCAAAGTGTGCCAAATGTGTGCCAAATGCGTTGATAAAACCGTATATTTGGTTTCATCTTTGGAAGTGCTATAAAAAGATATTCTATTCAAATTGAATTGTTGAATAGTGGTTTAGAGCATATCAGTAAAGGGAAGAGGGGGCATAAAAAAAGCCCTACATTTCTGTAAGGCTTTGTTTTTAAAAGTGGTCCCACTTGGGCTCGAACCAAGGACCCTCTGATTATGAGTCAGATGCTCTAACCAGCTGAGCTATGGGACCAAAATTATTGGGTGCAAATGTACTCTTTATTTTAAAAAAACACAATAAAAAACAAAAATCTTAAACAGATCTATTCATTAACCACAAGCCAAAGTTCTTAAGGTTCTGTTTATCTGTATCTTTAATGTCCATTTGTGCTAAAGTATTGAAAGCTTTTTCTGTGTAATTCTCTATCTCTTGCTTAATTAATAACGGAATATCGTTTAATTCAAAGATTCTTTTAACGTCGGAAATCTTATCTGCGCTATCTGCTAATTTTTTTCTGTATAGATATGCTAACTTCCCTTTATCATCTTCCGTTGCAACCTCTAGCGCCTTTAAATATAAATACGTTTTTTTATTTTCTATAATATCTCCACCAACCTGTTTTCCAAATGTTTCTGGATCTCCAAAGGTATCCAAGTAATCGTCTTGTAATTGAAATGCAAGCCCGAGATTTAAACCAAAATCATAAATTAAATTGGCATTTTCATTATTTGCCTCTGCTACAATTGCACCCATTTTTAGAGCTGCAGCAACCAAAACAGAGGTTTTTAAACGAATCATGTTAATATATTCAGGAATCGTAACATCATTTCTAGTTTCAAAATCTACATCCAATTGCTGTCCATCACAAACTTCTAAAGCTGTTTTACTAAAGAGTTTTGCTAATTTCTGAAAAACAATAGGTTCATAATTCTCAAAATATTGGTATGCTAGAATCAACATGGCATCTCCAGAAAGAATTCCTGTATTGGTGTCCCATTTCTCATGCACGGTAGCCTTACCTCTTCTTAAAGGTGCAGCATCCATAATATCGTCATGAATTAAAGTGAAATTATGAAAAACTTCCACCGCTAAAGCTGCAGGCAATGCTTTTTTAAAATCGCTAGAAAAAATATCTGCGGCCATTAAAGTTAATACCGGGCGAATCCTTTTTCCTCCTAATTTTAAAATATAATCTATTGGTTCATATAAGTTTTTAGGTTCATGAATCCATTGTTTTGATTCTAAGTAAGATAGAAATTCCTTTTGATAATGTAAAATGTCCAAATCTATAATTTTTTGTAAAAATAATATAAAGAAATACTACTTCAATAATGAAACGTTAAAAAATACTTAAAACTTTGGAAACTTTTTTTGTTTCTAAAGTTTCCGGTTGTATCTTTGCACTCAAATTATGAAACATAAAATTTTAAACACCTCAAAAGAATTGTTCTTAAACTTAGGTTTTAAGAGTGTAACTATGGACGAAATAGCGAGTAAATTAGGCGTTTCAAAAAAAACAATTTACAAGTATTTTGAGAATAAAACAGAATTAGTAGCTGCAGTAACTGAGTATATGTTTGATACTGTTAGTTTTGGAATTGATACTATTTGTGAATTAAAAATGAATCCTATTGAAGAAATATTTTCAATCAAAAGATTTGTTATGAAGCATTTAAAAGACGAAAAATCATCACCGCAATACCAACTTCAAAAATATTATCCTAAAATCTATGCTTCTTTAACACAAAAACAATTTGACGTAATGCAGGTTTGCGTGCTAAATAATCTCAAAAAAGGAATTGAAATTGGGTTGTATAGAAATAATATAGATTTAGAATTTACCTCTAGAATTTATTTTAACGGAATGATAGGCATCAAAAATATAGAGTTATTTCCATTAACAGATTACTCTATGAATACATTAATGAATCATTACTTAGAATATCATATAAGAGGAATCGGAACAGAAAAAGGAGTGCAAGAATTAGAAAAACAATTAATACAGAAATAAATAACAAATGAAAAAAATAGTACTGGTAATTTTTACCGTCTTTTTTATACATGTTGCCAATGCACAAGAAAAGACCCTACAACTTTCTTTAAAAGAAGCAATTAATTATGCTTTAAAGAATAATTACAATACCAAAATAGCTAAAAATGATATTAAAAAAGCGAAAGAAATCGTTCGGGAAACCACCGCTAGTGGTTTACCACAAGTAAATGCAAGATTAGATTATCAGAATTTTTTAAAACAGCCTGTTTCTTTATTACCGGCTGCAGCTTTTGACAATAGAGAATCTATTGTCAATACTGTTGAAGATTTTTTTGATATCAATAGAGAAAGTAGTCCTGCAGAAGCAGAAGGGTTTATTCCTGTAGTTTTTGGCACCAAACAAAACCTAAATGCTTCTGTAACTTTAACACAGCTTCTATTTGACGGCTCTTATATAGTAGGCTTACAAGCTTCTAAAACCTTCCTAAAAATATCTGAACAAGCAGAAGAAAAAACAGTATTGTTAACTAGAGAAGCAGTTATTAATGCTTACGGAAATGTGCTGGTTACAGAAAAAAGTATTGAAATTTTAGAGGCAAATATTAAAATTTTAACACAAAACTTTAGAGATGCTCAAAAAATTTATGAAAATGGTCTTAATGAGGAAGAAGATGTAGAACAGCTAGAGATCACATTAGGAAATCTAAAAAGTCAACGAAATAGTGCAATTAGAATGAAGGAAATTGCATATCAAATGCTAAATATTTCTCTAGGAAACTCTATTAACACAGAACTACTATTAACAGATTCCTTAGACGGTTTAGCAGAAAACAATATAAATTTAGAATTAATTGGTAAAACATTTGATTTTTCTAATCATATTGATTTTAAGATTTCTGAGAACGACAGAGAAACAAAACGTTTAATGGTGAAATTAGAGCAAAGTAAGGCTTTACCTAGTTTAACAGCCTTTGTAAATTATGGTAAGCAAGCTTTTTCAGATTCTTTTACATTTCTAAATAATAATCAGCAGTGGTTTGATTCTTCTTTGTTAGGAATAAGCTTAAATGTACCAATTTTTAGCAGCTTTAGTAGAAAAGCGAAAACGGCTCAGGCAAAAATAGCCTTAAACATCGCAGATATAAGGTTAGAAGAAACGAAGCAGAAACTTTCTTTACAGGCTCAAAAAGCAAAAAATGAGTATCAATTAAGTATCGAAAACTACCAGACTTTGAAGAGAAATGTAAATTTAGCACAGCGCATAGAAAAAAAACAGCGTGTTAAATTTTTTGAAGGTATTTCTTCTAGCTTCGATTTATTACAAGCACAAAATCAATTGTATGCGCAACAGCAAAATTACATTCAATCTATGTTAACCATAATTGCAAAAAAAGCAACCTTAGAAAACGCATTAAACCTACAAACTAAATAACTAAACTATTATGAAAAACATATATTTCACACTTTTAACTGTGCTTATTTTAACTTCTTGTGAAGGTAAAAAAGCAACCTCTGTAGCTGGTATTTTAGCAACTAATGATCTTGCTCAAATAAAATCTAAGAAAGCAGAATTAGACACAAAACAACAAGTAATATCTGTTGAATTAAAACAACTAAACGAACATTTAGATGCTTTAAATGCAGATAAAAATATACCACTAATAACCACTTTTACCGCAAAAGAAAGCGTTTTTACACACTTTATAGAGTTGCAAGGAAATGTACAAACAAAACAGAATGTTTTAATTTACCCTGAAATGCCTGGGATTTTAAAAACTGTTTTTGTAAAAAAAGGGCAACAAGTTGTAAAAGGACAAATTTTAGCAAACATAGATGATGGAGGAATGTCTGACCAACTTGCCCAACTTAATGCAAACGCACAGTTGGCAAAAACTACCTATGAACGCCAAAAAAGATTATGGTCTCAAAAAATTGGATCTGAGATGCAATTTCTTCAAGCAAAAACTTCTTTTGAGGCACAAACTAGTGCAGTAAATCAGTTAAAAAATCAATTAGAAAAAGCCAATATTAGAGCTCCTTTTTCAGGAATTATAGATGATGTTTTTAAAGAAAGAGGAGTTGTAGTTGCCCCAGGGAGGGGTTCAGAAATTTTTAGAATTATAAACCTTTCTAACATGTATATAGAAACAGAAGTTCCAGAAACCTACATTTCTAGTATTACTAAAAACAAAGCTGTAAGTGTAAACTTCACGGTGTTAGGTGAAACTGTAGCCTCTAAAGTAAGACAGGTTGGAAACTTTATTAATTCAAGTAATCGTTCTTTTAAAATAGAAATAGGAGTTCCTAGTTTAAACGGAAAAGTAAAACCAAACTTAACTGCTAGATTAAAATTAAACGACTATACAAATGCAAATGCCATTTTAATACCGCAAAGTATTATTTCTGAAAATGCAAAAGGAGCGCAGTTTATTTATATTATAAGAGATAAAAAAGACAATAATGAGGGAGTTGCAGAAAGATTAGTTATAGAAACAGGCAAAACACAAGGAGATTTTATTGAAGTTACTAATAACCTTGCAGCAGGAGCAGAAATAGTTTTGGAAGGTGCAAGAAGTATAAATAACGGACAAGTTGTAAAAGTGCTTAATAAATAGTAGAAAAATGAAAAATGAAAATAAGCAAGTAGAGAAAGAATTTAAGCTTTCATCTTGGGCCATAAATAATAAGACTACTATTTACGTATCGATGTTTTTAATTCTTTATTTAGGAGTTACTGCATACTTTACAATGCCAAGAGAAAACTTTCCAGAGATTAATGAAACCAAAATTTATATTAGCTCTGTATACCCTGGTAACACAGCAGAGGACATAGAAAAACTGATTACAAACCCTTTAGAGGACAAACTAAAATCGGTAAGTAATGTGGTAGAAATCACTTCTACATCGCAAGAAGATTATTCTATTATTACTGTTGAGTTTGATGAGAGTATTCCCGTTGATAAAGCAAAGCAGAAAGTAAAAGATGAAATAGATCAAGAGACGGCAGGTGAAGACTGGCCTACATTTAATGGTGCAAAAGTAACACCTAATGTTTTTGAATTGAGCATGTCTGAGGAAGTACCAATTCTAAATATTAATATTTCTGGTAATTACCCGGTTTCTAAATTGAAGGAATTTGGAGAGTACTTACAAGATGAAATCGAAGATTTAACAGAAATAAAGAAAGTAGCCATTCGTGGCGCGCAGGACAAAGAAGTAGAGGTTGCTGTAGATATTTACAAAATGATGGCTGCAAAGGTTAGTTTTGATGATATTTCAAATGCTATAAACCGTGGAAATATAACCATGTCTGCTGGTAACTTTATTACAAGTCAGCAAAGAAGAACCATTCGTATTATTGGTGAAATTGACCAACCTTCTGATTTAGGTGATTTTGTAATTAAAGCAGAAAATGGAAATCCTATTTATTTAAAAGATGTTGCAGAAATCTCTTTTAAAGACAAAGATAAAACCACCTATGCAAGAGAAAGTGGCGCGCCAGTAGTAATGCTCGATGTGAAGAAAAGATCTGGAGAAAATATGGTTGCTGCTGCAGATAAAATTGGTGTTATTGTACAAAATGCGAAAGCTCATATTTTTCCAAAAGATTTAAAAGTAACCATTGCAAATGATCAATCTCCAAAAACAATTGGCCAAGTAGATGATTTGGTAAATAATATTATTTTTGGAGTTATTTTAGTAGTTATTGTTTTAATGTTTTTCCTAGGGTTTAAAAATGCACTTTTCGTTGGTTTTGCAATACCAATGTCTATGTTTATGTCTTTAATGATTTTAGGTGCTTTAGGATATACGCTAAATACAATGGTGCTTTTTGGACTTATTATGGGGCTAGGAATGCTGGTAGATAACGGAATTGTAGTTGTTGAAAACGTGTATCGTTTAATGGACGAGGAAGGCATGTCTAGAACAGAAGCTGCTAAAAAAGGAATTGGAGAAATTGCATTTCCTATTATTATTTCTACAGCAACCACTGTTGCAGCATTTATTCCTTTAGGTCTTTGGCCAGGAATTATGGGGCAATTCATGGTTATTTTACCTATCACCTTATCTATTGTTTTAGGTTCTTCATTATTTGTGGCTATTTTCTTTAATTCGGTATTGGTTTCTCAATTTATGAAAACCGAAGACAAAGACATGCCTATAAAAAGTATTATAAGGTTAACCAGTATTATGATGATAATTGGTTTGCTAATTTTCTTCTTTGGCGGCACATACAATGCTTTAGGGACCTTAATTATATTTACAGCAGTTATGTTATGGGTGTATAGATTTGTCCTAAGAAAAGCGGCTAATTACTTTCAAAAAAATACGTTGGTTTCTTTAGAAAATTGGTATGAAAGACAATTGAAAAAAGCACTTTCTGGATGGAGACCTTATATTTTAGTTTTTACAACTATTCTATTATTAGTGGGTGCTGTTACAATTTTTAGGATGTCAATAGAATCTCAAAGAACAAAAATTGAATTTTTCCCAGACAACAAGCCTAATCAGATTGTTGTGTATATCGAGTATCCTGAAGGAACCGATATTGAAAAAACAAACCAGATTACAGAAGAGGTTGAGCAGAAAGTTTACAGTGTTTTAAATCAAGACATGTATACAACCAATGCTTATAATTACATGGTAGAAAGTGTAGTTTCTCAAGTGGGCGAAGGTGCTGGGAATCCGCAAACAGATGGTGGTTCTTCTGCAGAAATGCCACACAAAGGAAAAATTACCGCTTCTATGCGAGAGTATAAATATAGAAAAGGTGAAGACAGTGAAATTTTAAGACAAAAAGTACAAGCTGCTTTGGTAGGTATTTATCCGGGAGTTTTAATTTCAGTTGAAAAAGATGCAAATGGCCCACCAACAGGTGCACCTATTAATATAGAACTAAATGGCGAAAATTACGAAGAATTAATTCTTACTGCAGAAAGAATGCGAGATTATTTAAATACGCAGAGTATTTCTGGTATTGATGAATTAAAGATTGATGTAAACAAATCTAAGCCAGGAATGCAAGTTTTGGTAGATCGCAAAAAAGCGGGAGAATTAGGCGTTTCTGCAGGCCAAGTTGGGCAACAATTAAGAGGAGCTGTTTTTGGAAACAAAGCTGGTATTTATAAAAAAGATGGAGAAGACTATGATATATATGTCCGTTTTAACAAAGAAGACCGCTATAACAAAAGTGCTGTTTTTAATCAAAAAATTACATTTAGAGACCCTGCAACAGGTAAAATTAAAGAAATACCAGTTTCTGCAGTCGCTAGGCAAACCAATAGTTCTGGTTTTAGTGCTATAAAACATAAAGACGTAAAAAGGGTAGTAACTATATATTCTGCGCTATCTCCAGGAGAGACAGATGCGGGAGCTGTAGTAGAAATAATTCAAAATTCTATGAAGAGTTTTAGTAATTTTCCTGAAGGAATTAAAATAGATTATACCGGGCAAATTGAAGAGCAAAATAAACAAATGACGTTTTTAGTTGGCGCTTTTATTACCGGTTTACTTTTAATTTTCTTTATTTTAATTTTCCAATTTAATTCGGTCTCTAAACCAGGAATTATCATGTTGGCCATCTTTTTAAGTTTTATTGGTGTGTTTGGTGGTTTGGTGCTTTCAGGTGCACCATTTGTAATTATGATGACCATGGTGGGTATTATCTCTTTAGCGGGAATTGTTGTAAACAATGGTGTAGTACTCCTAGATTATACAGAGTTATTAATACAAAGGAGGAAAATACAAGATGGTGTTTCTGAAGCAGCATATTTACCTTTAACTAGTTTGTATGAGACCGTTGTAAAAGCTGGTAAGGCGCGTTTAAGACCCGTTTTATTAACTGCAATTACTACTATTTTAGGATTAATACCGTTGGCAATTGGTTTAAATATTAACTTCTTTACCTTGTTTAGCGAGTTTGATGCAAATATTTATATGGGCGGTGATAACGTTGTTTTTTGGGGACCCTTAGCAAAAACCGTTATTTATGGTTTGCTCATTGCAACCTTCTTAACCTTAGTGGTTGTGCCCATTTTATTCTTTTTAATTACAAAGTTTAAAATGAGAATAAAAGGCTTATTAAAGGAAGATGTACAAAATATTTAATTAGAAAATTAAAACGAATACAATTTATATTTAAAAGAGGGTGAAATCATTTCGAATTCATCCTCTTTTTGTATTTTCGAGGCAATGTTTGAAAAAAAGAAAAAATCTTTTACTGTTGATGAAATTAAGCGAAAACTAGAAAATTATTGCGTCTACCAGGACAGATGCCATAAAGAAGTAGAACAAAAAATGCGCGAATACCAGGTAATACCTGAGGCTAGAGAATTGATTCTTTTAAGTCTAATGAAAGATAATTTTTTAAATGAAGAACGCTTTGCTAAAAGTTATGCAAGGGGTAAATTCAGAATTAAAAGCTGGGGAAAACAACGTATTGTTAGAGAGTTAAAGTTTAGAGATATTTCTGCTTACAATTTAAAAACAGCTTTAAAAGAGATTGATGAAACTGAATATATTGCAACCATTTACAGAATTACAGAAAACAGAAATGAAGTAATTTCTGAACCGAATATTTATAAAAGAAAGAAAAAACTAATTGACTTTTTAATGCGAAAAGGCTTTGAAAGCAATTTAATTTACAAGGTTATAAATGAAGTAGTTTCTTAATACCTCTTTAAGAAAACAGCATCGTTCTTCTTTTTAATATCAATTACTGCTTGAATATCGTCATTTGGGATCGCTACAGAAAGTACATATTGCTTAATTTTCCAAGAATCTTCTTTCTTTTCTAATACACCAGAACCTCTACAAGTGCCCATCCAGGTATCTATAAGTTCATCAAACCAAACTATATTTGCTGACTCACTCATGTATATATTACGATCTAGAGTTGTAAAAGACCATGCTTTTCCTTTCTCGAAATAAGGTTTACTAAAATTGGCAAACTGTTCTTTCGTCCAAATTTCTTCTGCTGCAGTTCCTATATAAATAGTAGTGCTATCCAGTACTCTAAAATACTCCTTAAAATTTGCATCTGAAGCCGCTTTATGCCAATTAAATAAAAGTGTATTCACTTCTTTTTTGATTGCACTTTTATCTGTTTTAACCGTATTAGAAGTTACACAAGCACAGAATAAAAAGATACTTACACCTAAAATTATTGCTTTTTTCATACTTATTGTTTGCTTTTTTCTAAACCTTTAAACACTCTATTCTTCTTTATTCCTATTTTCTCGGGTTTTCGCTTTATAGATGTTTTAGGCTTTATAGATTTTAAAAGGTTTACCTCTTTTATCTGATTTATTGGTTTGTTAAAAAACGTATCCATTTTTGTAGTGTCTAAACCAATAAATGTAACATCTATATCAATTTCATTTTCAAATCTAATTTTTGCTAAAATAGAATTTATCTTGGTGTTTATGTTTGAAAAAGCTTCCATGGTTTTATCTAACTGAGTATTTACTTCTGGCGCCTTTATAGCTCCTATTCTTGTTAAATCGGCTAACCTTAATGCTTCATTGTATAAAATATTAATTCTTGCTGTTAATGAAGGTATTTTAAATTTTTCTGGTTTTACACTATCTTTTAATCGCTTAATTAAATCTTTTAACTCTATAGCATTGCTTAGCGCCTCATTAGGTGTAATTTTTCTAAACTTTACAAAAAAAGAATCGATGTCTTGTAGCTCATTCCAATCTTTTACCTCTTTTAAATAAGAAGATAAAACATTTTCTGTTGCAGTATGCATTTTTGCAATACTCATTATTGCTTTGGGTTTTTTTTCTGCATTCTTCTCTTCATTGTTCTGGCAAGAAAATGTAAAAACAAATAGTACTAAAAGATATATATATTTCACAACTGAATTTAAAACTCAAAAATACACAAATTAATAGCAAACCATTCTCTTTTAAGAAAACCATAACAAAAAATATAAAATCCTTATTAAAACATACATTCAATTAAATTACTTCTACATAAACACTAATTAATATACTAAAATACCCCGTGTAAGTTATGGGTAATTCTGCGTCTAACTTATCAAATTAAGTATCTTATATTTATGAAAAAAATTATAGAAAAAAGTTTAAAAACAGCAATATCATACTCAGGCTATAGAAGTTTAGTTAAAAATTTATTAATTAAAGGAAAATCCACCGGTACAGAGCAATCTGAAGATTTAACCAATTATAGCATGTTAAATGATAGAAGAATGAAACGATTAGATAAAACCATTAAAATTTCTGAAGAAACCATTCAGGAATTTCAAAAAGTAAAACGACCACAAACTTGGTTAGTGCTTACAGAAGGTTGGTGCGGAGATGCCGCACAAAGCTTACCTATTCTTAATAAAATAGCATCCTATACAGCAAACATTGATTTGAAAATAGTTTTAAGAGATGAGAATTTAGACCTAATGGATTTATTTTTAACCAATGGAGGCAGAAGCATTCCGAAGTTAATTGTATTAGATAAAGATAATAATGTATTAGATTTTTGGGGTCCAAGACCAACTATAGCTACAAAAATGGTGACAGATTATAAAGAAAAAAACGGCATATTAGACCCCCAGTTTAAACAAGATTTACAGGTTTGGTACAACAAAGACAAAGGTAAAAGTGTACAAAAAGATTTTATAAATTTATTTGCAAAGTTTTCTGTACAAGAAAACTAGTCTTTTTAAAGTTCATAAAAAACCGCAAACTGATATTCTGTTTGCGGTTTTTCTTTTAGTTACCTTTGTACTTTAAATATAAAACGATGTTTGTAGATTTTGAAGAAATACCTGAAGATGCCAAAGTATGGGTCTACCCTTCTAGTAGAAAGTTTTATCCTAATGAAATTGAAGTAATAGAAGAAAAAATAAAAAAATTTATAGAAAGCTGGAAATCGGATGATACCTCTTTTAAAGCCTCTTATAAATTTCTAAACAATAGATTTATTATCTTAACTGCAGATGACATTGCTACAGAATTGTCTAATGCAGATATTGATGCCTCCGTTTCTTTTATTTTAAGTTTACAAGAAACGTACGAAGTAGCCCTTTTAGATCGAATGAATGTTTGTTTTAAACAAGGAGAGCATATACAGTATAAAGATTTAAAAGACTTTAAAAAGTTACTTAAAAACAAGGCTTTAACAGGTAAATCTGTTATTTTTGATAATCTAGTGAACACAAAACAAGATTTTGATAGTTTTTGGGAAATAACGATTGAAGAAAGTTGGTATAATCGATTTTTAAAATAACGGTAAGCAGAAACAGATGAAATACGATTTTATTATTGCGGGTGCAGGTTGTGGAGGTTTAAGTTTACTTTACAGAATATTACAAGAACCTACATTGCAAAATAAATCTGTGTTAATTATTGATAAAGATACTAAGAATAGTAACGATAGAACTTGGTGCTTTTGGGAAAAAAATTCAGGATTATTCGAGTCTATTGTGCACGCAAAATGGAATACATTAGCATTTCTTTCTACAGATTTTGAAGAAAAACTAGATTTAGGTTCTTATACCTACAAAATGATTCAAGGAATAGATTTCTATAACTTTGTACTTAATTTTTCCAAGAAATTTAACAATGTAACCTTTTTACAAGAGCGCATTGTTGCCATTACTTCCAAAGAAAATTCTGCTGTTGTAAAAACTGCAGAAAACTCTTATTTAGGTGCTTTTGTTTTTAACTCTACGGGGCTATTCAACCCAGAAATAACCAAAGAAAATTCACTTTTACAACATTTTAAAGGCTGGGTAATTAAAACAGAAAGTCCTTTTTTTAATACTGAAGTAGGCCGTTTAATGGATTTTAGAGTATCACAAGATAATGGAGCTACTTTTATGTACGTATTACCAACCTCTGCAACAGAAGCATTAATAGAATATACTCTTTTTACAACGACTGTCTTAGAAAAAGAAACGTACAACACCGCTTTAAAAAAGTATATTAAAGAAGAATTAAAAATTGAGAATTATAGCATTGCTCACGAAGAATTTGGAGTAATACCGATGTCTTTAGCTAAGTTTGAGAAGAATCCAGGTAAGAATATTATAAACATTGGCACCGCTGGTGGCTTTACAAAAGCAAGCAGTGGTTATACATTTCAGTTTATTCAAAAAGATGTTTCTGAAATTGTAGCAAATTTAAAATTAGGAAATAATTTAAATAGAGATACCTCTTTTGAAAACAAATTATACAATTGGTATGACCGAACTTTAATTGATGTTTTGTTATCAAATAAACTAACCGGAGAGGCTATTTTTACAAAAATTTTTCAGAAAAATTCACCAGAAAAAATCTTAGCTTTCTTAGGAAATGAAAGCACTCTTATAGAAGATCTTACTATTATGACAAGTTTGCCTTTAAAACCCTTCTTATCTTCGGGAATAAAACAACTTTTAAAGAAAAATTAAATTTATTGAAACACTTTCAACATTTTAAAACAACTATTTCTGGAATAACACTTCCAGAAAAATTTACATTCCCGTTTTATTATGAACCCCATCTTCTTGCAAAAATTGCAACTACAGAAGTACAGTCCTATTTAGAAAATCAGACAGATTTTGAACATAATTTTGGCTTAAATATTAATAATAACGCTCTTGCCATTGGTAAAATGTTTGGTGTTTTAGTAGTGAAAAATAAACAAGATAAAATTGGCTATTTAACTGCTTTCTCTGGTAAATTGGCAGATAAAAGTTTGCCGGAAAAATTTGTTCCACCTGTTTTTAACATGAGAACATCTGGTAGTTTTTACATCAAAGGAGAGTTAGAGATTGATGAGATGAACACGCAATTAGGTGTTTTAAAAAAAGATAAAAAATATTTAGAGTTAAAAAAAATAATTGCAGAAAATACGGCAATCATTCAAACAGATTTGTCTTTTCAACGCAACAGAATGAAGCGCGCTAAAAGTGACAGAAAATCACAGAAAAAGAAAGCAATTACTCTTTTAAATGACTTAGAGTTTGAAGAACTGACTAAAAAATTAACCCAAGAAAGTTATAATAATCAGTTTTTCATAAAAGAACTGCAAGAATATTACCAAGCTAAAATTGAAAAAATTAATTTAGAATTTAAAGTTTTTGAAGACAAAATTATAGCGCTTAAGAGAGAACGTAAAGAAAAATCAAATTATTTACAGCAGACTTTATTTAGTAAATATGCCTTCTTAAATCAGCAAAAAGAGTTGAAAAGTTTACTAACTATTTTTAATAATCCTGCCATAAAACCACCTGCAGGTTCTGGCGAATGTGCTGCACCTAAACTTTTACAATATGCTTTTGCCAATAACTTAACACCTATTACAATGGCAGAATTCTGGTGGGGAAGTGCACCAAATGCAGCTGTTAGACACCATAAAAACTATTATCCTGCTTGCCAAGGAAGATGTAAACCCATTTTAACGCACATGTTAGCTCACACAGAAATGGACGCTAATTTGTTGTTAGAAAATTTATCTGAAAAACAAGATTTAGAAATTATTTATGAGGACGATGCTTTAATCGTTGTTCACAAACCTGCGGAGTTTTTATCGGTTCCTGGTAAAGATATTAAAGACTCTGTTTATAGTAGAATTAAAGAGAGGTATCCAAGTGCCACTGGACCTTTAATTGTGCACAGATTAGACATGTCTACTTCTGGTGTTTTGTTACTTACCAAGACAAAAGAAGCAAATAAAGCTTTACAGAGTCAGTTTATAAATAGAACTATTAAAAAACGTTATATAGCTCTGTTAGACGGAAACTTATCTAAGAACAGCGGAAAAATAACCTTACCATTGCGTGTAGATTTAAATGACAGACCTAAGCAATTAGTTGACTTCACCTATGGAAAACCTGCAGAAACAGATTGGAAAATCATCAATAAAGAAAACGGAAAAACACGTGTACACTTTTATCCAATTACAGGAAGAACACACCAATTAAGAATGCATGCTGCTCATAAAAACGGATTGAATACTCCTATTGTTGGTGATGATTTGTATGGTAAAAAAGAAAAGAGATTGCATTTACATGCAGAGTTTATTGAGTTTCTGCACCCTACAACTCTTAAAAAAATGAGTTTTACGATAGCTCCTAAGTTTTAAGAAATAGTTTGTTTACTAACATTCATGCTTAAAACATAGAACAAACCGGATGCAACAACGTTGTCAATAATTTAAAATAGACTGGATAAAAATCAAATCTAGAAACTGTTGATTATGAAAATATAGATTTAAATTAGTGAATATTTTCTGGTGCATTACATCTTTCTATAGTACCTGGAAGTGCAAGTAAAAATAGTATAACTTTATATGGTTAAAATAAATAATTGAATTAAAAAATAATTTAGTTAACGCCTCGTAAATTTAATTGCTAATTATTTAAACTACTAATTAGGAATTTTCTATTTGCAATTATATTTGCTAACTTTCATGCTTAAACATACAGCTAACTTTAAACGAAAACTTGCAAACAACTAAACTAAGTACCAACAGTATATTACCACTTACCTGCTCTAGATCTGGAACCTGTTGTTTTGGCAAAGCTGTAATGCTAAACCCTTGGGAGCTACTAAATTTCAGTAAAGAAAAAAAAATTGCTCCTAAGGAATTTAAAGAGTTATATACTGAACTTGGCGGTATTCGCTTGCTCTTTAACGGAAACCCAGATAAAAAAGGGCAGAAAGCGTGTAGTCAATATATAGATAATGCTGGTTGTAGTGTCCATAAAGGCCGACCATTGGCATGTCGTTTGTATCCGTTAGGTAGACAAATACAATTTGATAAAGCACATTATATTTACGAAGGTGCTACCTTTCCTTGTTTAACAGATTGTGCTGAAGTTTTAGACCTACCTAAACTTAGTGTAGGAGAATATTTGAAAGGACAAGAAGCAGGTCCATTCGAAAAGGCACAAGATGCCTATCTAATAGTAATGCAAAATATTGCAGACATTGCTTTTGAGTTACTTTTAGAATCTGAATTAACTAAATCTGAAGACACAAAAACACTAAATGCATGGAGGGTTTTAGGAACCGATCTTCCGGAAGTGTTAGTAGAAAAAATAGGCAACGAATGGTTAGATAGCTTAATGATACCTGACATCAAAGAAGATACTGAAAACCCAGTTACTTTTGCTGAAAAACACAATAATTTGCTACTCTTAAAAGCACAAGAACAATTTGGAAGCTTACAAACACTTCAAGAACTTCACGAAGCTGCCGTTTTAATGATTGGTGTTGCTTTGCACTTAGCTAAAGGCTTAGGAGCAGATACCAAAGGGATTTCTGAACATTGGATAGAAATAGCTAAAAATCATGGAGCTAAAGAGTAGTTTTTAGCTGCAAAAAATCTTCTGTAGTTTATACTCTTTTTGCTATGAATTTGTCTTTAAATTGTTAATAAATTCTTCAACAGAAAATGCGTCATCCACAGAAAAATTGCCAATTTTTGTTCTTCTTAAAGCAGATAAATATCCTCCAGAATTTAATGCTTTTCCGTAATCAAATGCAATAGACCGAATGTAGGTTCCTTTGCTACAAATAATTCTAAACTCTACTTCTGGTAACTTTATTTTTGTAATTTCAAACGAAGAAACCGTTACTGTTCTTTCTTTAATTTCTGTAGTTTCTCCTTTTCTTGCCAATTCATACAAACGTTTTCCATCTTTTTTAATAGCAGAAAAAATAGGTGGTTTTTGCTGAATTTCGCCCACAAACTGTTTGGTAGTTTCGTGTAATAATTCTTCAGTAATATGTGCAGTTGGAAAGGTGTTATTAATTTCAGTTTCTAAATCATAACTTGGTGTAGTTCCTCCTAGTGTAAAGGTGCCCGTATATTCTTTAACTTGCCCTTGATACGTATCTATTTGCTTTGTTTGCTTCCCTGTACAAATAATCAGTAAACCTGTGGCTAGCGGATCTAAAGTACCTGCATGACCCACTTTTATTTTTTTAATATCGAAACGCTGTCTAATTTCCCAACGTAACTTGTTTACTACTTGAAAAGATGTCCACGTAATTGGTTTATCAATCAATAAAACTTGACCATTTTTATAAGCTTCTTCCGTCATGTGTTCTTAATTTAAAAGAGCATATCCAATTGCAATACTTCCTACAATTGCGCAGTATATTGAAAAGTAAGAAAGTTTGCTTTTCTTTACTAAAGAAATCATCCATTTACAAGCTACCAAACCAGCTAAGAAAGCAGCTATAAAGCCAGCTGTAATAGGTATTATTTCTGAGGATTGAAAACTTATATCTCCACTTAAAAGATCTTTTCCAATCTTCCCGAAAATTAATGGCACTACCATTAAAAATGAAAATTTAGCGGCTCTAGTTCTATCAACTCCCAATAAAACCGATGTAGAAATAGTTGCGCCAGATCTAGAAATTCCAGGCAACATTGCTATTGCTTGAGAAATACCAATGAGTACAGCATTCCAAAATGAAACTTCTTTTTTTGTGTTTTTTGCTTTGTCTGCTAATAGTAATAACAGTGCTGTTAGTAATAACATACACCCCACTAACAGTATTTTACCTCCAAAAAAAGACGCTAATTCTTCCTCGAAAAGTAAACCTACAACTACTGCGGGTAGCATTGAAATAATAATTTTTAATGAAAACTTAAATTCATCGTTCCATTTAAACTGCAACAATCCTTTAAAAATTTCTAAAATTTCTTTTCTAAAAATTACAATGGTACTTAATGCGGTTGCAAAATGGAGAACTACTGTAAAGGTTAAACTCTCTTCGGGTAAAGAAGTATCACCTAAAATTACTTTTGCTAACTCTAAATGACCGCTAGAGGATACCGGTAAAAATTCTGTTAAACCTTGAATTACTCCAAGAATTGTAGCTTCTAAAATATTCATTCTTATTTATTAGGATTTACTAAAATTGCATAAATCTCAATTCCTAAGCCTATAATTACCAAAGTTGGCGCTAAACGAATACGCTGCCAGTTGTAAATATCTTCATTAAAAATAGCTGGGTTGTCGCTTCCGCCACCAGACATAAAAATAAAGCCCAATGCTATAAAAATAATTCCTACCACCATAAAGGTGTAATTTTTCTTTCCAAAAATAAATGCAGGTTTCTGATTTTTTTCTTCTTTCATATGTTAATAATAAAGTTCTTCTGTTTGTAAGTTTAAAAAACGTTGCGTCGCAAAGAAAGTGCTTAACCAAGTAATTATAAAAGCAGCAGCTAAAACACCACCACCTAAATAACTTAGAGAAATATAATCTTTTAAGAACCCTAAACTTGGTGCAAATTTATCTAAATAATAAATGACCACACCCAAACCTATCAAAGCTAAAAATGCACCAACAAGGCCTAACTTTATACCTTGCCAAATAAAAGGTCTTCTAATAAAACCTTTTGTAGCACCTACCATTTGCATGGTTTTAATGTTGAATCTTTTAGAATATATTGTTAATCTAATAGCGCCATTAATTAAGATTATGGCTACCAAACCAAAAAATCCGCTTAAAACTAAAAGCCAGAAACTAATTCTTTGAATATTATTTGTGAGTAGGTTTATTAAAAGTTTATCGTAAGAAACGTCTGCGACAAATGCATTTTTAAGAAAACGAGTTTCTATTTCTTGCATTTTTTCTGGAGTTATAAAATCTGGTTTCAAGAAGATATCTATTTCATTTTTTAAAGGATTATCTCCCAAAAAAGTTAAAAAATCTTCACCTATTTCTTTGCTAAATTTTTTAGCTGCTTGTTTTTTAGAGGTATAAATAATTCTTTTTGTGAATTCTTCTTTAGTAATAGAAGCTTTAAAACTATTTATTTGTTTGGTACTTGTTTTATCTTTTAAGTACAAGCTAATAACTACTTTTTCTTTTACTCTATTCGCAACTGCAGTAGATTTTAAAAGTACCAAACCTAAAACACCCACCATAAAAAGCACCAAAGCAATACTAATTACAACAGATATGTAAGAAGATGCTAAGCGTCTTTTTTGATAAGATTCATATTTTGGAGGCATTTATAAAAGCTTTAAAACGTTGGCAAGATAATAATTAGTATGCATTTGGCAGTGCCTGTTAGGAGTATTTTAACTTATTCTATTTCTTGGCACAATTCAATTAAAACACCGTTTGTAGTTTTTGGATGTAAAAAAACTACTAATTTATTATCTGCGCCTTTTTTAGGTGTCTCATTTAAAACAATAAAACCTGCTATTTTAAGTCTTTTTATTTCTGTTTTTATATCTGAAACCGCAAAGGCAATGTGGTGCACTCCTTCACCTTTCTTTTCTATAAATTTTGCAATTGGACTCTCTGTATTTGTAGCTTGCAATAATTCTATCTTATTGGGTCCGTTTTTAAAAAAAGAAGTTTTTACACCCTCAGATGCGACTTCTTCTTCTTTGTAATGTTCTTTACCAAAAAGTGATGCAAACAACTTATTTGACACCTCAAGATCTTTTACAGCGATACCTATATGTTCTATTTTTTCCATTCTTTTGATTATTACTTTGCAATAATAGTGATATTATCTAGTTCATAGGTTCCATCAAAATCTTCATTTCCATTTCCTATATATTTAAAGGCAATATAAGCAGTTCCTGAATAGGAAGATAAATTTATAAATGTTAAAAATTTAAAACTATTAAAATCGTCATTATTAGCCGCTATTCTTGCTGGCAAAGCGACCCAATTTGCATTGGTAATATTTGCTACTGTACCATTCCAGTTTTCAGAAATTAACACCTCTAAAGTACTTCCGTCTGCAAAAGAGGTAGACGTTTCAAAAGACACGTATTCCTCTCCAGTAGTTTCTAAATTGATGCCCTTGGTAATTAACCAAGAAATTGTACTTTCATCACCAGATCTAAAAGAACCCATTCTTGTGGCCTTACTTAAAGAGTTCACATCATCATAAGCCCTCCATTTTTTAGAACCTGCTTCACTATAATTAGTCCAGTCTAATATATTTATCTCACCAGAAGTTGCTTCAAAGTCTTCATTTAAAAGTATTGTTGAAAAATCTGCAATCGCTAAAGGAGTGCATCTTGTATTCTTCATGTCTAAATCATCTAAAGTATTTAAGACTAAAACCGTAAAATCTCCTCTAAAATCTCTGGAGACAACTGCATTAATACTTCCACCACCCTCTGGTAGACCATTATTTGCAAAACTTGCAAAAGAGCTTGTTTCTAAAAAAGTAGTTACAACACTAGGTCCTTCGCAGGTTTCAACTTGACGTTTTGTATCAAAATCTTCTGAAGGGTCTACGAATGCTTTTCCAACTAAATTTGATGAGAAATAAGCGTTTTCTATGCGCACAAAAGTTCCGATATTAGCAGTATTATCCAAGCCACCAAGAGTTACCAATGGCAATCAAGCCTTTTGCCAGTTTGCAATTTTAGTGCATGCTTCTTTGCAGATTCATCTGAAATTTACACCCCAAATGCCGTTGTTTAAAATTGATGACCAAAACTTAAGTTCTTTCGAAAACTGGAAAAATGAATGGGGAAATTTAAATAATATTAAATTAGAAATAAATTTAACGGATCTGTTAGAAAAAGACGAAGAAACTAGTTTTAAAATTACAAATAATAGTAAAACAAATATTGATAACACCTTTTTAATTCACTTAAAACCAACAAATAAAGTGAAGTTTACTTCTGGAGATTTATTAGCGATAACACCCAAAGGTGAGGAAAAAAAACGGCTGTATTCGGTTGCTAAAATTGACAATACATTGGTATTGAGTGTTAAAAAACATGACTTAGGAATTTGCTCTAATTACTTACATGAACTCAGTAAAACAGGTGTTATAAAAGGAACAATTCAAGAAAATAAAAAATTTCATTTCCCAAAAAAAATAAAAGATGTAATTCTAATTGCCAACGGAACAGGAATCGCACCTTTTTTAGGAATGATTCAAGAAAATAAAAAAGCTAGAATTCATTTATTTTGGGGAGGTAAAACTAAAAAATCTTTAGAGCTTTATAATAAATACATTATTTCTGCATTAGAAAATAAAACACTTACCTCTTTTTATATTGCTTATTCACAAGATCAGCAAACATATATTCAAAAAACTTTACAAAGTGAAACAGTATTAGTTTCCAATACTCTAAGAAGAAATGGAGCTATTTTAGTTTGCGGTTCTCTTAGTATGCAATTTGGTGTTGAAAAGGTTATTGCTGAAATTGCTTCACAAGAATTAAACCTAACTATTGAAGAATTAAAAAATAATAAACAAATAAGAACAGATTGCTATTAAAAAAAATAAACATGTGTCAGAAAATAAAAATAATATCAAGAGTAAAGCACGGAGAGCTTACGCTATGTGAAGGTTGTAAAAATTACAATCTTACATTTAATAATCTATTTTTTCAATTTACAAAAAATCAACTACTTCAATTTAGAGAATATGTTTCTAAAATAGATGTAGATTACTGGTTAGAATATAGTTTTTATACAACACAGCGGAAAAAAATACCTGTACAAACATTTCATGAAAATCTAATTTTAGTTTTTGATTTATTTGAGATTAATGAATTAAAAAAACTACTGGGCATTCATAAAGAGAATAAGAATGATTTATTAGCGCCGGAAGATATAGATTATGCTGTGGTACTAAATTAAAATTTTTATTAATTATAAAGTTATAAAAGAGTTTACAAATAGTATTCTTATAAAATAAAAAACCCGAAACTTTAAAAGTTTCGGGTTTTTCTTGATAAAAAATTATTGCCTTTTACAGTTATAAAAATTAATCTCTTGGAGATTTAAATCTATAATGTAAGTATGTATAAGCATCTCTAGGTATAATAGTAATCCACTTTTTGTGTTTTAAATACCATTTAAAACGTATAGAATTTACACCTTTTAATAGATAAGCAGCAATAAAAGGATGCACGTGTAATTGTATCTTTTTATTCTTTGGATTAGAAATAAATTTTTCTAAATCTGCCTCTATCTTGTCTAATAAGACAATTGGTGCTTCTACATCTCCATTTTTATTTGGGTTGGCTTCGGTAGTTTTTATACTTAACTCTGGTCTTACCCTTTGTCTTGTAATTTGTACCAATCCAAATTTACTTGGAGGTAATATTTTGTGCTTTGTTCTATCAAAAGCCATTTGCTCTTTCAGATGCTGATACAGTTTATTTCTGTTTTCAGGCTTGTGCATATCAATAAAATCTACAACAATTATTCCGCCCATATCACGCAATTGTAATTGTCGTGCTACTTCTGTTGCTGATATTAGATTTACTTCTAATGCGGTATCTTCTTGAGATCCTGCTTTGTTAGAACGGTTTCCACTATTCACGTCTATAACGTGTAAAGCCTCTGTGTGCTCTATTACTAGATACGCACCTTTGCTCATAGAAACTGTTTTACCAAAAGACGTTTTTATTTGTCTTTCTATTCCATATTTTTCAAAAATTGGAATTTCAGATGAATGCAATTTTACTATTTTCTCCTTTTCAGGATAAATTTCTTGCAAGTACTCTTTAATTTCTAATTGAAGCGTCTCATCATTGGTAACAATACTTGTAAAACTTTCATTCATAACATCTCTTAAAATAGAAGATGCTCTGTTTAATTCGCTCAAAATTTTTGTTGGTGTATTTGTGTTAGCTATGCTCTTACACATTTTTTTCCAACGCTCTAATGAGTTTTGCAAATCTTTATCTAGCTCTGCTACCTTTTTTCCTTCGGCAACAGTTCTTAGAATAACGCCAAAACCTTTTGGTCTTATGCTCTTTGCTAATCTTTTTAAACGTTCTTTTTCTTTTGGGTCTTCAATTTTTTGAGAAACTGAAACTCTATTAGAAAAAGGAACTAATACCAAAAATCTACCTGCTATAGAAAGCTCAGAACTTAATCTTGGCCCTTTTGTAGAAATTGGCTCTTTAACAATTTGTACTAACAGGTTTTGACCTGTTTTTATTGCTTTGTTTATACTACCGTCTTTGTTAATTTCTTCCTCAAATCGGAAGTTTTTTAAAGTGAATTCTTTATACTTACCTGTGCTTACTTTCTTAATGAATGTATTTAATGAATTTACCTGCGCACCTAAGTCATGATAATGTAAAAACCCATCTTTTGGATATCCTACATTTACAAAGGCTGCATTTAAACCTGTTAACACCTTTCCTATTTTGGCTAAAAAAATATCGCCAACAGAAAATTTATTACCAGTTGTTTCATTATTTAATTCAATAAGTTTTCCATCTCTTAATAAGGCAAAATCAATATCAGATGAATTTGAACGAATTATTAATTCTGTTTTCATACTGAACTTGGTTTTAACACTGCACTTTATTGTGCAGATGGTTTAATATTGTCAGGTATTTGTAATACCGTGAGAAGATTTACTGCTTTACACAGCAAGCAAACCTCCGAATGTCAATGAACTATTTTTATTTACTTAATTTTAAAAAAAAACAATATATGAAAAATAAGCTAAAGCTTACTTTTTCTTCTTATGTCTGTTTGCTCTTGCTCTTTTCTTTCTTTTGTGTGTAGAGATCTTCGCTCTTTTTCTTTTCTTACCGCTTGGCATAATGTTTCGATTTTTTTAAACCTATTTTAAGGTTTAGATTAGTATTGTGTTATTTAACAGCAACCTTACTTTTTACTCCTTCAGTAAAAGTTTTTGCTGGTTTAAATGCTGGAATATTATGAGAAGGAATTTTGATAGTTGTATTCTTAGAAATATTTCTACCTGTTTTCTCTGCTCTTGTTTTGATAATGAAACTACCAAAACCTCTTAAATATACGTTATCTCCATTTTCTAATGCACCCTTAACTTCTGTCATAAATGCTTCAACAGTTGCCAAAACATCTGTTTTTTCTATTCCTGATTTATCTGAAATTTTAGATACGATATCTGCTTTCGTCATGTGTCTATTTTTACTATATTTTTATTAATTTACCTCTAAAAATGCGGATGCAAATATATGATAATTAATCAACTGCAAAAAGATAATGACTTAAATTTATGTGAATTTTAAAATGTAATATTGTAATTCTATTATTTATCCATGAAATTTTCTAACACACTAATATACTGGTATTTACAAAACAACAGAGATCTACCTTGGCGTAAAAGCAAAAATCCTTACTTTATTTGGCTAAGTGAAATCATGTTGCAACAGACAAGAGTTGCGCAAGGCTTGGCCTATTACCTAAAATTTACAACCACTTTCCCAACAGTTTTTGACCTTGCGAAAGCAGACGAAAGTACGGTGTTAAAAATGTGGCAAGGTCTGGGGTATTACTCACGTGCAAGAAATCTGCACTTTTCAGCAAAACAGATTTCAAAGGAGTTAAATGGCGTATTCCCATCTACTTACGAAGAAATTATAAAATTAAAAGGAATTGGAGATTACACGGCCTCTGCAATTTCATCTATTTGTTTCAATGAACCAACGGCGGTTGTAGATGGAAACGTTTATAGGGTTCTTTCTAGGTACTTTGGCGTGAACACGCCCACAAACTCGACTTCAGGAATTAAAGAGTTTAAAACACTTGCACAAACACTCATAGATATATCACAGCCAGGAACTTACAATCAGGCACTTATGGATTTTGGTGCTCTGCATTGCAAACCACAGAATCCTTTGTGTGAAACTTGTCCTTTTTCTGACAGCTGCGTGGCCTTTGAAAAGAAAATGACAAAGGAATTGCCTGTAAAAGAGAAAAAAATAAAAGTTAGAAAACGGTATTTTAATTTTTTAGTAATAAAAACAGACGATCATAAAACAATTCTAGCAGAGAGAAAAGGAAAAGGAATTTGGCAAGGCTTGTATCAATTCCCATTAATTGAAAGTACTGAAACCATCAGTGAAAAAGAGATTATTGCCTCCAAAGAATTTAACGAATTATTTCCAGCGGAAACCACTATTTCACTTTTTAACAAGAAAGAGATTGTGCATAAATTATCTCATCAGCATTTATACACTCAATTCTGGATTGTAGAAACCAAAACACTTAAAAACGCCAATATTTCTTGGGAAAACATTCAAGATTTTCCAGTTCCCGTATTAATTGCTAATTTCTTAACCCGCTTTGAATCCAAAAAGTAATTGAAATTTTTAGTACATTTGAATAGAAATAAAATGAATTATGGCAGGATCAATAAACAAAGTAATACTAATTGGAAACTTAGGCGATGATGTGAAAATGCATTATTTTGATGATAAAAATAGTGTTGGTCGTTTTCCTATTGCAACTTCAGAAAGTTACACAAGCAAACAAACCGGAGAAAAAGTAACCAATACAGATTGGCATAATATTGTTGTTCGTAATAAATTGGCAGAGATATGCGAAAAATATTTATCTAAAGGAGATAAAGTATATGTTGAGGGAAAACTGAAAAATAAACAATGGGAACAAGATGGCGTAAAGCGCTATGCCACAGAAGTTATTGTTACAGAAATGACCATGTTAAGCACTAAAAAGAATACTGACAGTAGCGCTCCTGCCCCGCAACAAAACAATCCAATTGCTGCTGCAGAGCCAAAAACGATTGCACCAGAAGAAAATGACGATTTACCTTTTTAATAATTATAAAACTATAAACCTTGGACCCAGATCCCGAACATTTGTCTTTACTATTTGCTTCTTTTGACATTATCCTCGCTTTAAACGGAATTATATTAATTCTACTATTAATTAGTTCTGCCTTAATTTCTGGCTCTGAAATAGCTTTTTTCTCATTAAATCAAACAGATATAAATGAACTTTCTAACAACGGAAAAGAGAAAAATGTGGTTGTTACTTTACTGGAAAGGCCAAGAAAATTATTAGCTACTATTTTAATTACCAATAACTTTATAAATATTTTAATTGTTTTGCTATTTGCTTCTTTGGCAGAAACCTTATTTGGTGATTTTAATATTTCATTAAATCTATATTTCTTTGCAGTCCCTATTCGTTTTCTCTTAGAAGTACTATTAGTAACCTTTTTAATTCTCTTGTTCGGGGAAGTACTCCCTAAAGTCTATGCTTCTAGAAATGCGCTTCTTTTTGCTAAAAAAATAGCAAAATTTATACATACTGTAAATATTTTATTAACGCCGTTTAGTATGCCGTTAATTGCAATTACAAAATGGGTTGAGCAAAAGTTTGGCAGTAAAGCAAGTAAATTTTCCGTAGAGACATTATCGCAGGCCTTAGAATTAACATCTCAAGATGCTACTAGTACAGACGAGCAAAAAATTTTAAATGGAATTGTAAATTTTGGTAATACAGAAACTGTGCAAATAATGAAACCAAGAATAGATGTTTTTGCACTTTCTGATACTGAAACTTATGAAGAAGTTTTAAGTAAAATTTTAACCAACGGATACTCAAGAAATCCAGTTTATAGTGAAAATATAGACAATATTATTGGTGTTCTGTACGCAAAAGATTTATTAGCACATTTAAATAAAAAAACTTTTGACTGGCAAACTTTATTGCGTGAACCCTTTTTTGTGCCGGAAAACAAAAAACTAGATGATTTATTAGCAGATTTTAGAGCTAAAAAAAATCATTTAGCTATCGTTGTAGATGAATATGGCGGAACAAGCGGAGTAGTAACATTAGAAGATGTTATTGAGGAAATTGTAGGTGATATAAATGATGAATTTGATGATGAAGATGTGTCATATTCTAAGATAGATGCAAACAATTATATTTTTGAAGGGAAGACATCAATTAAAGATTTCTGTAAAATTTTAGATGATGAAGATGAAGAAATTTTTGAGGAAGAAAAAGGAGAAAGCGAAACACTTGCAGGTTTCATTTTAGAGATTTCTGGAAAATTCCCTAAAAAAGGTGCAGAAATAAACTTCAAAAATTATACGTTTACAATAGAAGCGCTTGACAAAAAAAGAATAAAACAGGTAAAAGCAACGAGAAATGCGTAGGGTTTTTATATTATTATTTTTAATAATTTTCCTTGGCTGTAAGAAGGATATTTTACCAAAGCCAAAGGCATACTTAAGCTTAACATACCCAGAAAAGACTTATGAAGATTTAACACTAAGTAGACCCTATAGTTTTAAAGTGTCAAAAATGGCTACAATTATTAATGAAAAAAATAATTGGCTCTCCATTAAATACCCTAGACTAAAGGCTTCTATAGATATTACTTATAGACCTGTAAAAAACAACCTAAAAGAACTACTTATCGAAGCTGAGAAGTTGGTTTTTAAGCATACTTCGAAGGCAGAACAAATTATACCACAAGATTTTATAAATAAAGAGAAAAGAGTTTTTGGAAGTATCTATGAAATTACAGGAAATGCAGCTTCACAAATTCAGTTTCATGTCACAGATAGTACAAATAATTTTATAAAAGGCTCTTTATATTTTTATGCAAAACCAAATTACGATTCTATTTTACCTGCTGTAAATTACATAAAAGAAGATATTTTACATTTGATAGAAACTTTAAAATGGCAATATTAATAACTACAATTACATCCTAAACAATCTCCATTTTTTCTAATAAAAAGGAAGCATTCATGTTTTTACAAACTCCGTTTTTTAAAATATAATCAAAATACAATTCGTTGTTTACAATTTCTGCATCAAAATAGTAATTTTTAATCTCTATAAACGCATTTTCCAATGCACACAAACTAACATCATGTGTTGCAATAATTCCTGTGGACTTTGAGTTTGAAAGTTTTTCTACAAACTTTTTAGAACCAATAGCTTTGTCTTTACTATTCGTTCCTTTTAAAATTTCATCTAAAATTATAAAATAATCAATTTCTTTAATTTCATCAATAATAAACTTTAATCGTTTTAATTCTGAATAAAAATAAGACTCATCTTCCGTTAAAGAATCTGCAGTTCGCATACTTGTAATTAACTTTATTGGTGCGTATTTAAACGATGTAGCACAAACAGGTAAACCACAATTTGCCATAACAATAGACAAAGAAACAGTTCTTAAAAACGTACTTTTACCAGCCATATTTGCTCCAGTAACAATAAAAAACTCCTCTTTATTTATTGTGAAGTTATTGTCTATTCTATTTTCAATTTTCAATAAAGGATGTCCTAAATCAGTAGCACTTATCACTTTTTTTTCTGAAGTAATTTCTGGAAAAATAAATTTTGGGTGATTAAAATGAAAGTTAGCTAATGAGTTTTCAGCATCAAAAAAAGCAACCACATGAAACCAATTTTCAACGATATGTTGATACCTAGAAATCCATTTTTCTACCTTAGACGCATTGTAAATTTCAGAAAGAAAAAGACCATTTCCTACAACTGAAATCACAATATTATTTCGTTGATCGAACGCATCTAAAATTCTAGCAAATTCTTTAAAAATAACTCCTGCTTTTTTGTATTCAGAGGTAATAATTTGTTGTTTTTCTTTTAGAATTTTTGAAGTAAATACCGTGTTCTCGATTTCATTTAATAGCGGATAATATTGTTGGAAAATTTCACTCACATTATCCGCTTCAGTGTATAAATTTTGAGTCTTTTTAAAAAATATTCCTGTTATAAAAAGACCTATAAAAAACCATATTGAAACAAACGTAAATGAAGTAAAACCAAAAGAAAAAAGCCCAATTAAAACAAAAGAAATAACAGAGAAAAAAATCTGTATCTTCCTCACATATTTGGGCAATACAGCAGCATAACTAGCAATCCAATTTACGATCGCATTCGAAGTGTTTTTTACCGAAATTAAACTTGCTAAAGTAGCAAAGTGTTGTCTCCAAATTACCTTATTAGAAAGTTCTTTTAATGCCTTTTGTTTTTCTAAAATACTTGTTATTTTATTTTCTGTTAAGGTGTTTGCTAAAAAAACTTTCCCATCATTTGTTTTAGTTCTATTCAGATATTGAAAGAAGGATCCTTTGCCAAATAAATCGATGTCGTTGCTATAAAAATGTGTAGGGTTTACAAATGTTGCTCCTGTTTCTAAATGATGAAAATCTCGATTTAAAACACGAATTTCTGTTGTATTTATTTTAATTTTCTCAGCAACAATACTTCTTTTTCTTTTAAGATTGTTCTGTTTCGATATCAAAAACGCAAAAAATGAAGCACCTATGAAAGCAATAATAAAAACAAGTGGATAGACTCCTAAAAAACTATAGATTAAAAAACTAATTCCTAAAAAAACAGCAAATCTAAAAGTGCTTAAACGAGTAGATTTTATTTTTAAAACAATAGCTTTTTTTTCTAATTCGGCTTTTGTATTTGTATAAAATTGTAAGGGGTTTGTCATCAATATAAATTATTTGTAATTAGAAATTCCGCCAGTTAAACTGAACGCCTCTATATCTGGATATTTGTTTCTTAATTTTACGGTTGCTTTGTAACTATTTAGCCCTTTTTGACACACCATTATGTAAGTTTTACTTTTATCTATACTTATTTTATCTGCGTTAAAATCGTCTATATGAATGGTTTGTTGCACATTAAAAGGAAGTTTTAAGTCATTTAAAACAGCAATGATTTCTAGGTTGCCATCTTTAATTTTTTCTTTTAACGCTGTTGCAGAAATTTGAAAATCTAGATTTTGAACCATACAAATCAAATCCGTATATGTTTGTACTTTGAAAATTTTAGTAATTTTTTCTTTTAAAAATATCGGTTTTAACTTTATTTTTAATTGTGTGTTTTGCAGGGAATTGTATATTAATAATTGATTTATTAACAGCGTTCCAGTACCTGTAATTAACTTTAAAACTTCATTTACTTGCTGCGCAGCAATCATGCCTACAATCGAATTTAAAGTCCCTGCTTCCTCGCAATTAGGAATATCAGTAGCTATTTCTGGAAAAGCGTCTCTTAAATTCGCTGAATAACTCCCATCTTGTTGTAATGCATTAAAAGTGGCAATATAGCCATCGAACTTGTACAAAGAACCATAAACCAATGGTTTGTTTGCAATAACACAAGCATCGTTTAATAAATATTTTGTTGGTAAAGAATCGGTCCCATCCACTACCACATCAACACTTTCAATCAAGTCAATAACATTTTTTTTTGTAATTGCTTTATTGGTAAAACATACTTCGGTAAAGGGTGCTCTCTTTTTTATAAATGTTGTTAAAACTTCCGCTTTCGGTTTATCAACATCTTCTAAGGTATAAAAAACTTGCCGATGTAAATTAGAAACAGCTACAGTATCGAAATCTACCAAATGTATTTTTCCAACTCCGCTAGCCGCTAGATAAACCGCAATCGGACTTCCTAAACCCCCGCAACCAACAATCAAAACAGAAGCGTTTTGTAATTTTTGTTGCCCAACTTCACCTATTTCTTTTAAGGTGAGTTGACGTTTGAAAAGTTCATTTTTTGTTGGTTTCATTTTAATTCTTGAATCTCTTTTTTAGCAAGCTCAAACTCTTCTGGAGTATTTATATTTCGTATAAAATCATCTGCTATTTCTACAATTTCAACATTAGAATTAATGAGCATTTTACGCGGACAAGAATATCCTTGTGCTAAATATTGCAATAAAATAGGATATGCTTTTGGTTCGTAAATAGTAATTAAAGGTTCTACAAATTCCTTGCCTACCCCCTTAATGGCAGTGGCAACTTTACTCGGGTTTCTATGTTTTAATAGCAATTGAATAATTTCATCATTCACAAAAGGAACATCTGCAGCCAATACAAACCAAGCGGCATTGGGGTCTTTTTGAAACGCCGAACAAATTCCGCCAAAAGGACCTAAATTTAAAAACTTATCTGAAATTTCTTGGCTATTTTCTGAGGTATTTTTAACAGAATAATAGGTTTCTAAATTGCTGTTTTCTAACAATTCCCTCGCAACTTCTTTTTGAGGTTTTCCAAAATAATTCAATTCAGATTTATCCCGCCCCATTCTAATACTCTTGCCGCCTACTAGGACCAAACCTTTTACAGATGCAATTTTTTCTTGAATCAAATTATGAATATGATTTGTAATTTTATCCACTTCATCAATGGCGTAACAAGTTATATTTTTTATCTGTGGATATTTCTCTTCTAAAAAAGAAAAACACTCTGTATCTTCTGTGAGTTTAATTATGAACTGAATGTTATCTAACTGTTCTAGTCTTTTTAAAACCGAAGCTTCTTTTGCTGCATCTAAAATTAGAATTTGTTTTGTTCCTTGATAATGATTTCCGTTGATAAATACATAATCATATTGCGCAAAGTCTAACCGCTGCTGAAACTTATTTACGTTTCCAGTGGTTGTTATTTGAACATTCCCTTCATAATGAAACACAAATTCTGACAGCCTATTTTCTTCCACCTCTTTTGCGTGTGACGCATCAAAATAAGCGATTTCATACTTAGGTAACTTCTGAGAAATTTTAAAAACCAAATTAGAAATAGTGTTGCAATTTGTACCCAAAATTGAAATTTCATTGGGAGCAAAATTATCATTATTTCGTCTTTCTAAGTTTGTGTGTTTTGTATGTTTAGACATTTTTAATATCAGATTTTCCTCCTGTTTTTTCTAACAACTTTACTTCTTTAATTACCATTTCTTGACTGATACTTTTACACATATCATAAATAGTTAAGCAGGTAATGTTTGCGCCTGTTAGTGCTTCCATTTCTACGCCAGTTTTTCCTTCAATAGTTACTTCACACAGCACTTCTATCTGTTCTGAATCTATAATTTTTATGTCAATATCCACGCCATTAATCAATAATGGGTGACACATAGGTATTAATTCTGAAGTCTTTTTTACACCTTGAATTCCCGCAATAATTGCTGTTTGAAAAACAGGTCCTTTTTTGGTTATTAACTCATCATTTGTAAAATGAGAAATTATTGCTGCCCCTAAAAACATTGTTGCCTTTGCAATGGCAGTTCTTTTGGTAATTTTCTTGTCAGAAACATTGACCATTTTAGGGTTTTTTTTCTTATTTAAATGGCTGAAATCACTCATTATCTATATTTTAGTATCGGAAAAAATTCTCCTTTTTTAAACTCAATTTCATCACTTGGTAACTGAATAAACGCGTCTGTTTTTACCAAGCTAGCCAAATCTCCAGAACCATTTCCTTTAATTGGATAGGCCATTAATTGACCTTTTTCACTTACCAGTTTCACTTGTAAAAAATACGCTAAATTTGGCTTAAAATTAATGTCATCTGCTAAAATAGCAGTTTCTTCTTTAACTTCTAACCCTACAGCTTTGTAATACCAAGGATAAAAATACGCCAAACAATTTACAAATGTAGAAATAGGGTTTCCTGGAAAACCAAAGACAATGGTCTTTTTACCTCTATTTATATTCTCGCCGTGAATGCTCATGTTTGAGGCTACTGAGTATCCAAACCAAAAAGGTTTTCCGGGTCTTTGTGCTACTTTATGAAACCGTTTTTCGACGCCTAATTCTTCAAAAACTTCTGGCAGAAAGTCATACTTCCCTTTGCTTACTGCACCACTAAAAAGCAACACATCATATTCTTTTAAGTAGGTTGCTATTTTTGACTTTAAAATTGATTTATCATCTGTAATATGGGCTGTTTCAGACGAAATATGTAACCTTTCTAACAAAGAAACTAGGGTAAATACATTACTTCTTCTAATTTGATGTGCTAACGGCGTTTCAGCGACGCCAACCAATTCATCCCCAGTAGAAACAATCATTACTTTTGGTTGTTTGGCAACCTTTACAACCGATTTACCCACAGTGGCTAAAACACCTATTTCTGCTGCTGATATGATTGTGTTTTTTTGAATTAACAGCACTCCAGACTTACCGTCTTTTCCTTTTGTATGGATGTTCTGACCTTTATTTATAGTATCTATAGTGATGGTTGCAATTCCGTTTTCAATCGTTACATCTTCATATCTAATGACTGTATTTGCATTGTTTGGTAAAACAGCACCTGTCATCACTTCAATACAATTTTTAGTATCTAGAAGTGTTATTTGCTCGCTTCCTGCAGCCTGAATTCCTTCTATTTTGAAAGCTCTTTGTCCGTTTTTAAATGACGTATAATCGATGACAATACCATCCATAGAAACTCTATTGAACGGCGGGAAATCTCTATCTGCAAAAATTTCTTCCTTTAAAATGCTACCAACAGATTTTAAAAACGGAATTTCTTCAATCCCAAAATCTTGGACTGAATTTAAAACAGTTTTTAAGGCTTCATGTGCGGATATCATTTTTTTAGAATAAATAATTAATTAACTGGTTTACGCGATTAAACTTCTTTACCCTCCAATTGTGCTCATACTCTCGGAAGCAGCTCCGTTTTTACGATTTGCTTCTGCTATAAAACCGTTTTCTGGTTTCGCTTTTACTAAAGACAAGAAAAGTTCTTTTAAATCTTCATTAGATGCACCTTTTCGCATAAAATCTCTTAAATTAAAAACACCGCCATCAAACAAACAATTCTTAAAAGTACCAGTAGATGTAATTCTAATTCGATTACAATTGTTGCAAATAGTTCTCGTAAATGCAGGAATAATTCCAACAGTACCTAAATGATTATCGATGGCATAATTTCTTGAAGTAGATGATTTTTCTGACACCAACTCTCTCACATTAAACTCGGTTTTAATCTCGTTTAAAATCTTCTTGAACGTCCAATTTTCTTGCATTTCTCGCTGGCCTTTTCCGTTAAAAGGCATTTCTTCGATAAAACGCACGGCAACATTTTTGTTTTTTGTAAATCTTACGAAGTCTACAATTTCATCTGTATTAACACCAGATTGTACTACTATGTTTAGTTTTAAGTTTAAACTACTTTTTTCAAGCAATTCTAAAGTTTTATAAACTTCAGAAAAAGCATCTCTTCTAGTAATTTTAGCAAACTTTTCTCTACTTAAACTATCAATACTTAGGTTGATATCTTTTACTTTTTCTAGCTTTTCAATACGATCAATATGCTGCGATATTAACGCGCCATTTGTAGTAATATTAATGGCTTCTAACAAATCATTATGCGACAACATTTCTAAAAAACCAACAAAATCTTTGCGCGCAAAAGGTTCGCCACCAGTTAAACGTACTTTATGAACACCTAACTCTGTTAATACCCGAATTAAGCGATACATTTCTTTAAACGTTAGCAACTCCTGTCTTGGAACAATATCTATCCCCTGAGCAGGCATGCAGTACTGGCAACGCAAGTTGCACCTGTCTGTAACAGCCAAGCGCACATACTCCATTTGTCTTCCAAAATTATCTACTAATTTGCTCATTTAATTTGGTAATTTTTTACTTAATAATCCGTAGATAAATGCTCCTATAAGTGCGCCAAGTAATAGTATTAAAGCCGGCACTAATTGAAAGCCAAAAATTACGAAAATTGGTGCCGCACACGCTCCTGAAATACCCCAACCTAATCCAAAAAAAGTACCTCCTAAAATGGTACTAATAAAACCTTTTTTCTTTGGTTTTGGTATAATTTTATTTCCATGAATATCTTTTATTTTCCCATACTTAAATAACTGCATAAATATGGCAGAAATCACAACTGCGCCTCCGATAATACCAAACATATGAAAAGACTGAAAGGTAAACATTTCATAAAAACGATACCAAGAAATAGCTTGCGTTTTACTTAATACAATTGCGAAAAAAATTCCTAATATTAAAAATCTACTATTCTTCATAATTAAAATATTAGAGGAATTAGATACCAAGTTGCAATAATACCACCAATAAAAAATCCAATTACAGCCAATAAAGAAGGCAACTGCAAACTACTTAAGCCAGTAATTGCATGTCCAGAAGTACAACCACCCGCATAGCGGGTTCCAAAACCAATTAAAAATCCTGAAACTATTAAAATTAAAAATCCTTTAACAGATGAATAGGCACTTTTACCAAAAATTTCATCAGGAAAATAATGATTTCCAACATTCAAAAACCCTAACTCTGTTAATTCTTGCGCTGTTCTCGGGTTTAAATCGACTGTCTGATTCGGAATTAAATAAATAGCAGAAATAAAACCACCAATAATTAACCCTATTACAAATAGTAACGCAAAATCGCGTTCTTTCCAATCTTTCTTAAAATAATCTGAAACTTTTCCTGCCCCAGCCATAGTGCACAACGTTTCAAAATTTGTTGAAGCTCCAAAGTTTTTACCAAAATAAAAGTACAACAATAAAGAAATTGCTATTAATGGACCGCCAACATACCAAGGCCAAGGTTCTAATATAAAATCCATTTTCTATAACTGAGTATTTATATAATTCATAACTAATTCTGTTGCACCTCGATGCTGTTTTATATATTTTTTATTGATAACTCCAGTTAATTTTCTAAAGCTTTCATCTTCTTTTAAATTGATCAAATTCTCTGTAAATTCTTGTTGATTTTTCACTGAAATACAACCGCCTATTTTTACCAGGTCTTCAGCCTCCTTAAATTTATCATACTGATTACCTATCAAAACAGGAATACCGAAAGTAGCTGGTTCTAAAATATTGTGTAGGCCTGTTCTTAAACCTCCACCAACATATGCGATGTCTGCAGCTGCATAAATCTTGGTTAAAATCCCAATAGTATCAATAATAAATACCTGATAATCCTTCAAATTTCCCTCAAACTGAGCATGTTTAAATTCAGAATATAAAAGCGTCTTTTTATGGATAGATTTTTTCATTTCTAAGATTGCAGCATGCTTAATATTATGAGGTGCAATTATAAGTTTCTCACCCACTAACGCTTCATTGTTTATATAATCCACCAACAATTTCTCATCTTCTGCCCAGGTACTTCCGGCAACAATGGTGTATGTATTATCTTTAAATTCGTTTATAAAATCCAACGAATTATCTTGTTCTAAAATTTCTAAAACCCTATCAAACCTGGTATCTCCTGCAACTGTTACATTTGTAAAATTAATACTATTTAAAAGTTCTTTGGAGTTGTTATCTTGAACAAAAAAGTGATGAAAAGCTTCCAAAGACTTTTTCATAAAGCCACCATAACTCTTAAAAAATAATTGATTTTTCCTTAAAATCCCAGAAACTAAAATAGTTTTAATTTCTTTTTTTTGCAGTTCGTTTAAAATATTTGGCCAAAATTCATACTTTATGAAAATTGCTAAAGTTGGATTTACTGATGCTATAAACTTTTTTGCATTCCATTTAGAATCTAGCGGTAAATAACAAACAACATCTGCTAAGTTGTAATTTTTTCTAACCTCATAACCAGAAGGAGAAAAAAAAGTAACAAGAATTTTATAATGTTTGTGTTTCTTTTTTAACGCCTCAATTATTGGTCTTGCTTGCTCAAACTCACCTAAAGAGGCAGCATGAAACCAAAGAGTCTTTTCATTTTTCAGAGAAGCGATTTTAGAGAAGGTATCTTTTCTACCACTAACAAATAGTTTTATTTTTTTACTAAAAACAGCAATTAAAGGCAAAAGTATTGATGCTAAAAAAATCGCAAAATGATACACTAATCTCATAAAAGTAAAAATACAAAATGGAATGTTCTAAAACGTGAAAAAGCACTAACAAATAAATGTTAGTGCTTTTTTATCTTTTTAAAACTTATTTAACTAAGCTTCAAATGGTGTTATAGAAACATAAGATCTATTGTCTTTTTTCTTTCTAAATTCCACTACTCCATCAACCTTTGCATGTAAAGTGTGATCTTTGCCCATGTAAACGTTTTCTCCTGGATTGTGTGTTGTACCTCTCTGACGAACAATAATGTTACCTGCTATTGCAGCTTGTCCTCCAAATATTTTTACTCCTAGTCGTTTCGATTCTGATTCTCTACCATTCTTCGAACTTCCTACTCCTTTTTTATGTGCCATGATGTTATGGTTTTAAAATTTGTAAATTCTTATTTAGTTAAAGCTTCGATTAATTCTGCTTTCTTTAAAGAAGTATATCCAGAGATACCTTGTTCTTTTGCTAAAGCTTTTAATTCTGCAACAGTCATAGAACTTAAGTCCTTAGATACTGCTTCTGCTTTTGGAGCTTCTGCCTTTGGAGCTTCTGCTTTTGTTTCTGCTTTTTTAGGAGCAGCTTTTTTAGGAGCAGATGCAGCAATAGATTCAATTTGAATCTCAGTTAAGGCTTGTCTGTGTCCATTTTTCTTAATGTAACCTTTTCTTCTTTTCTTCTTGAAAACGATTACTTTATCACCTTTTAAGTGACCTAAAATCTTTGCCGTTACTGCGGCTCCTTTTATAGCTGGGGCGCCAATAGATATCGTTCCATTGTCATCAAGTAAAAAGACGTTATCAAAAGTTACTTTTGATCCTTCTTCTCCTTTTAAACGGTGAACATACACCTTTTGGTCTTGTGCTACTTTAAACTGCTGCCCTGCTATCTCTACGATTGCGTACATACTATTTGTTTTGCGTATTACTACTAGTTAACTCACTTTCTCTACTAAAAATGAGGATGCAAATATACATCTTTTTTAGAAAGCTACAACATTGCTTTAAAAAAATAAAAGTGTTAAAATAAAGTAAATGTATAGCTTATCATTTGCTCTCTAATTAGATTCTTCCTATTTTTGAGATATAGGGTAATTCTTATTAATTTTTGTAACAAAAATTGAATAGTAACGTCCTATACTTTAATTATTATGAACTAAACAAAAAATAAATGAAAAAAAGTATTTTAACACTGGCCTCCATTATGTTGCTTGTAACTTCTACAAATGCACAAAAAGTTGAATTTGAAGAGTACAAATTAGATAATGGAATGCATGTAATATTGCATCAAGATAAATCTGCTCCTGTTGTCATTACTTCTGTAATGTATGGAGTTGGTGGTAAAGATGGCGACAGAAAAAGGACTGGTTTTGCACATTTCTTTGAGCACTTACTCTTTGAAGGAACAGCGAATATAAAAAAAGGGGAATGGTTTAAAATTGTCTCTTCCAATGGAGGAAGGAACAACGCAAATACTTCTCAAGACAGAACCTATTATTATGAAATATTCCCTTCTAACAAATTAGAGCTAGGTTTATGGATGGAATCTGAACGCTTATTGCACCCAATTATTAAACAAGAAGGTGTAGATACGCAGAATGAGGTTGTTAAGGAAGAAAAAAGACAACGTACAAGACCTTATTCTAATATCCTCGATGAAATAAGTAAAAACATATTTAAAGTACATCCATACAAAGACCCTAATGTTGGGTACATGAAAGATTTAGATGCAGCAACTTTAGAAGAGTTTTTAGCATTTAATAAAAAATACTATGTACCAAACAATGCTACTTTAGTGGTTGCTGGTGATATTGATTTTGCAACTACAAAAAAAATGATTCAAGATTATTTTGGACCGATACCTAGAGGTGCAAACGTAGTTAGAAGTTTTCCAACTGAAACACCAATTACTAAAGAGTTTAGAGCAAAAGCTTATGACGAAAATATTCAAATACCTGCAGTAATTGCTGCCTATAGAACACCTTCTTTTAAAACAAGAGATTCTAAAATATTAGATATGATTTCTTCTTATTTAAGTGTTGGTAAAAGTTCTGTGCTTTACAAGAAAATGGTTGATACTAAAAAACAGGCTTTAGCTGTGCAAGCAGTTAATATTAGTCAGCAAGATTATGGTATCTATGCTCTTTTCTCGCTGCCATTAGGAGATGTTACTTTAGATCAATTAATTGTAGAAATGGATGAAGAAATTGTAAAAATTCAAACCGATTTAATTTCTGAAAAAGCTTTTCAAAAATTACAAAATCAGTTTGAAAACAATTATGTAAATTCTAATGCTAGTGTTGTTGGTATTGCAGGTTCTTTAGCAAGTTACCACGTAATGTATGGTAACACTAATTTAATTAATTCTGAAATAGATATATACAGATCTGTTACTCGCGAAGAAATTAGAAATGTTGCAAATAAATATTTGAATAATAATCAGAGACTAATTTTAGAATATTTACCTAAGAAAAAATAATAAAAAAGATGAAGACAAAAATTTTATCAATTATAGCAATTATAGCAATGTCTTTTGCCGCAAATGCGCAAATAGACAGAAGTACAATGCCCACTCCAGGACCAGATCCTGTAGTAAAATTAGGAACTGCAGAGAAGTTTTCTTTAGAGAACGGCCTTACCGTAATTATGGTAGAAAACCATAAATTACCAAGAGTTGCTGCTACTTTAAGAATAGATAATCAGCCTTATTTTGAAGGAGAAATTGCTGGTGTTTCTGGCATGATGGGAAGTTTACTAGGTAGAGGGACTTCTAATATTACCAAAGATGAATTTAATGAAACGGTAGATTTTTTAGGCGCAAGTGTCGGTTTTTTTAGTATTGGTGCTTCTGCAAGATCATTAAAAAAATACTTCCCAGAAGTATTGGGCTTAATGGCAGATGGGGTAAAAAATTCTGAATTTACACAAGAAGAATTTGACAAAGAAAAAGAAGTAACTTTAGAAGGTTTAAAAGTTGATGAAAAAAACATTCCTGCGATTGCGAACAGAGTAGAAAGTCTTTTGGTATACGGAAAAAAGCACCCTTACGGAGAGTTTACTAGTAAAAAATCTGTAAATAATATTACGTTAGAAGCTGTTAAAAGTAACTTTAACACGTATTATAGGCCCAACAACGCATACTTAATTATTGTTGGAGACATCAACGCTAAAAAAACTAAAAAATTAGTAAAATCTTTATTTGCTGATTGGAAAAAAGGAGAAATTCCTGTTTCTAGTTTTCCAAAGCCAGAAAATGTTACCACTGCAGAAATTAATTTTGTAAACATGTCTAATGCAAATCAATCTGAAATTTCTATTGTAAATACAATCGATTTAATTTTAGGAGATCCCGATTATTATGCAGCATTATTAGCTAATAAAATTCTTGGTGGCGGTGGTTCTGCAAGACTTTTTCAAAACCTAAGAGAAGACAAAGCATATACTTATGGGTCTTATTCTAGAGTTAGCCAAAGCAGACAAACAGGTGTTTTTAAAGCAACTGCAGGTGTTAGAAACATGGTTACGGATAGTGCTATTGTAGAAATGCAAAAAGAAATCAATACCATTCGTTACCAAAAGGTATCTGCAAAAGAATTACAAGACGCTAAAGAAGAATATATTGGTGGTTTTGTAATGGATGTTCAAAAACCTGCGACTGCGGCAAACTATGCGTTAAATATTGCACTCTATAATTTACCGGAAGACTTTTATGCAAACTACATTAAAAACATAAATTCTGTAACGGTAGATGACGTGCAAAATGCAGCCATTAAATATTTTAGAGGAGACAAGGCAAGAATTATGGTTACGGGTAAAGGAATTGATGTTCTTAAAAACCTAGAGAAAACAGATTATGTTATCAATTATTTTGATACAGAAGGAAACCCAACAGAGAAGCCGGAAATGACCTTGCCAATTCCTGAGGGAATGACTGCAGAAACTGTAATTAATAAATACATAGTTGCAATTGGAGGTGAAGAAAAAGTAATGGCTGTTAAAACTACAATTACCATTGCAAATGCAACTATCCAAGGAACGCCTTTAGTAATGACAATGAAAGCTGCTGCGCCTAATAAATCTTCACAGGAAATTTCTGTAATGGGTAATACCATGCAAAAAACTATTTTTAACGGAACTACAGGATACTCTTCTTCAAGAGGTCAAAAGAAAGAGATGACTGCAGAAGAAATATCTAAAGCAAAAGCTGAAAGTGGTATTTTTAAAGACTTAGCATATGCTTCTGGAGAATTGTTAAGAATTGAGCCTTTAGAAGGTAAAAATGCTATTGTTTTAAAATATAAGGATAGCGAAATTTATTACGATATGACTTCTGGTTTAAAAGTAAAAGAAGTAACAACAACAAAAACACCAGATGGCAAAGAAGTGAAAACACCAACGGTATATTCTGATTATAAAGAAGTAAACGGAGTTAAATTTCCGCATGCGATTGGAATTAAATCTGGCCCAATGAATTTAGATTTCGTAGTGCAAGAAATTAAAGTAAACGAAGGCGTTTCTGATGCCGATTTTAAATAAATAATACATTACAACAAGAAAATAGATTAAGAGTCAAAACAGTCCGTTTTGACTCTTTTTTTTTAATATTAGTTTTATCACAAATAATATATATTGATAAAAGTATCGTCTTGCTTCTTACCTAAAAAACTACTTTTTTTTATTCACCAAGTAAACACCTAAAAGAATAATAACTCCCCCAAATATTTGAAATGTACTTAATTTTTCACCATCTAAAACTCCCCAAAAAATAGCAACTAAAGGAATTATATAGGTTACAGAGGACGAAAAAACAGGATCTGAAACCTGAACTAATTTATTATAAATAGTTTTTGCAATACCTGTTCCTACAATTGATAAAATTGTTATATACCCCAAAGACCTCATTAACATCTCATTTTTTAAATCAAACGTTTTAAAAAAATCTGTAAAGGCTAAAACAATAATTGCAGGAATGAGCAATAGTAAAAAATTACCAGTTACAATAGAAAGTGCATTTAAATCGTTTAAGTATTTCTTAATCATATTTGCATTGAGTGCATACCCAAAAGACGCTATAATTATTAACAAAGCGTACCAGTAATTCTGATCCGGATTTAAGTCTGCACCTTTTAATATTAGAATTAGCGTACCTACCAACCCAATTATAATTCCGTAAAATTGAGTTCTATTAAAAGCAAAACCAAACGCCAATGCTCCCAAAATTAAAGTGTAAAAAGGAGTTAAGGAGTTTAAAATAGCAACTACAGCACTATCTATGTTTGTAATTGCAAATGCAAATAAAAACCCAGGAATAAAAGTACCTGCAATAGCGGTGTAAAATATATATTTATAATGTTTCTTTTCTATTTTTTTTAAAGATGGAGTAGCAACAGAAAGTAAAAAAACTGCAGTAAAAACCATTCTTAAAGCGCCTAATTGAATAGGAGTAACACCCAACAATGCTTTCTTCATTAATATAAATGAACTCCCCCAGACCAAAGAAAGTAAACTAAAATACAGCCACTTTTGTTGTTGATTATTCATGGTTTAGTTAATTTTTTGTCAAAAATCCGACAAAAAATTAGATATCAAGCCCATTATATATAAATTTGTAGAAATTAAAAACAGATGAACACGAAAAATATATTTTTTGCAATAGTATTAGCTTGTTTTATTATAACAGGGTGTAAAGAAAATAAAGAAGTGAAAAAAGAGCGTATTGCGTTAACAATCTCTGGAATGACTTGCGAGATTGGTTGTGCAAAAATAATTCAATCTAAACTCTCTAAAAAAGAAGGTGTATTAGCTGCAAAAGTTGTTTTTATAGATAGTATTGCAACAATAGAGTTTGATAGAAATAGGACCTCTAAGAAAGACTTAATTACCTTTGTAGATGGCATTGCTGGTGGAGATTTATACAAAGCATCAGAAAGCATCATAAAACCTACTGGTTCTAAATAAGCGCTAGAGTGTTCTGATACATGTAAAGAAAAATACGAGTACAATACTATTTAAATGGTTTGCAAAGTAGATTTTAAAATAGCCTGCTGTGCAAACAAAACGAAGTAAAACTTAATTTATAAACAAAAAAAACAGGCTTAAAAGCCTGTTCTTTCCTTTTCCCATTCATAATAAGGTCTGTTATAAACCTGCACTTTTCCAAGTCCATCCGCTTACATCTACTTTAGTTCCTGTTTTGTAATCTGCCGTATTTGAAGCAGCAGCTCCATCAATCTGAACATTAGATAATGCACCACCATCCTTCATATCGATATTATCATCATATCCTTCTAACCAAATGTTTGTAATCGTAGCTCCTGAAGTCTTTTTAAACTGTAACCCTGTTCCACCAACAGTTGAAATTGAGGTTAAGTTTACAAATTGAGGGTTACCATTATCTTTATCTCCTTCAAAAGCAGTAGAAAAACCTGCAACAGTGTGAGAAATGTAAGTATTAGTTATAGTACCATTCCATCCTTCTGTCCAGTCTACAGCATCATCTTCGTTATTCTCTAAATATATGTTAGATATAGAAACTGTGCCACCAAAGAACTCAACACCATCATCCGAACCGTTAATTACAGATATATTTTCTATAATAGTTCCAGAGCCAACAGCATATAAGGAAACTCCATTGTATTGAGAGTCTGCATTAATTTGGGCTCCCGTACCTTTAATTACTAAATACTTGATTGATCCTGAGTTATCGGCATCATTTGTACCTCCATAGATAAAACCACCAACTTCAGCTTCAGCATCTACCCCTGCAGAAGTTGTAGCGTCTCCACAAATAGTTAATCCTCCCCAATCTCCACCTAAAGCTGAAGAAGAAGAAATCACAACAGGATTATCTGCAGTACCTTGAACGTCTATCTTACCTCCTTTTAATACAGCAATATACACATCTGTCCCACCAGATTCAGCTTGAATTTTTGTTCCTGCAGGAATTACTAATTCTCCACCAGCCTGAACAATATAAGAAGAACTTAATACGTATAATATAGAAGGGTCTAAAGTAACTTTCCCAGCAATAGTTCCTTGTAAAGGCAAGGTTGTTATAGAAACGCTAGAGTTTACCCAGGTAAAGTCTACTGCGGTAACAATAGCTGTGTTTGTATAAGATAATGAAGGGTCTGCAATAGCCCCATCAATCAAAACATTTGTTAATGCTCCATCATCTTTCATATCTATAGATATATCATAACCCGTTAAAGATAAACCTGTTATTGTAGCTCCAGATTCTTTTTTAAATTGTAAACCTGTTCCACCCACAGTAGAGATTGCTGTAATGTTATTAAATTTTGGATTTCCATTATCTTTATCTCCTTCAAAAACAGTAGAAAAACCTGCAATTGTGTGAGAAATATAAGCGTTGTTTAAGGTTCCATTCCATCCTTCTGTCCAGTCTATAGAATCATCTTCATTATTTTCTAAAAATAAATTAGTTGCAGAAACGGTTCCTCCAAAAAACTCTATTCCATCATCAGACCCATCTATAACAGCTACATTACTAATCGATGTCCCAGAACCAACAGCATATAAAGAAACTCCATTGTATTGAGAATCTGCATTAATTTGAGCTCCTGTTCCTTTAATTATTAAGTAGTTAATTGATCCTGAATCATCAGCATCGTTTGTTCCACCATAAATAAAGCCTCCAACTTCTGCTTCAGCATCTATACCAGCAGTTGTAGTTGCATCTCCACAAATTGTTAATCCTCCCCAATCTCCAGAGTTTCCTGAAGCTGAAGACATATATACTGGACTAGATTCAGTTCCTTGAATATCTATTTTACCACCTTTTAGAACTGCAATATAAACACTTGTCCCACCATTTACGGCTTGTATATTTGTACCTGCAGGAATTGTTAACGTTACCCCTGATTCAATTATAAAAGAAGAAGTTAAGCTATAAATAGTACTCGAATTTAAAGTATAACTTTCATCTAAATTACCTTCCATCATACCTGAGTTTAATCTAGTTACAACATCAGACATTGGATCTACTATGATAATAGGATCTTCACTACCACAATTTGTTAGCGTTAAAATAACTAAAGAAAAAGCTACTACGTTTAAAATTTTAAAAATTGATTTTTTCATTTTTCGTTTAATATGGTTATTAATTTTATACAAAGAAATTGACTTATTATTGAATTTTCTTTATCTAAATATTAATAGTATGTTAGGTTTGTGTAATAATTTAACTGTTTTGTTAAGGAATTATTAATTGGTTAAAAGCTATATTTAAAACTTACTGTTAACTGGCTACCTTTTTTATATGACAATACAGTTTCATTTGTTTCTATATTTGTAATAAAACTTTTTACTAATTGGGTTTGTTTAATTTCTGGATTCAATAAATTTCTTCCTACTAATTTTACAGACAGATTTTTTGTTAAATCTTTACTCATTACGAAGTCTAATGAAACAAATCCTTTTTCAATAATTTCATCATTATATAAAGAGGCACTATTTGTTTTATCTTCAGGAGAACCTAAAGAAAATATTTTATCAGATGAATAGTTTCCAGTTAGCGTTGCAATAAATGCATTCTCTTTTTTATCATTATAACTTAATGAACTATTTACAATAAAGTCTGAAGCACCTTGTAAACTAGATTCTGTAATATTATTATATTGGTAATCTTCTAGTAAATCTTGCTTTAACCACATTTTGGTAATATTACCAGTTATGTTTAATATACCCTGGTCATCATAATTCTTAATTAAATCTGTTCTTGCCTCAAGCTCTAAACCAAAAACAGTTGCCTTTTCACCCGTATTAAAGTAAATAAAGTTTCCAGAGGACCCTCTCGATTGCGCAAGGTTGATTGGGTTATTAATTTGTTTATAAAAAGCAGCTGCCGAAAAAAGCTGCCCTCTTTGCGGAAACATCTCGTATTTTAAATCAAAATTATAAATTTCAGATTTCTCTAAATTAGGATTCCCTTTTATAACACGCCCTGTTGGTGATACATATTCAAATGGAGATAATTCTTTAAACTCTGGAAGTGTTTGTGTAATACTAGAAGCAAAACGTAAATAGTTGTTTTCTGCTAATTCATATTTTAAATTTATACTTGGATATAGACTTTCATAGCTTCTATTTAAAGTACCTATTCGTCCAACATAATTTGCAACATCCCAAATAACAGCAATTTCATCTTTTTCAAAACGCACCCCTAAATTACCAGATAATTTGGTTTCTAAAGAAAAATCAAAATTTACATACCCAGCAACCATATCTAAGTCTGCTTCATATCTATCCGCTTGATTCACTCTTAAAATTAATCCATTATTAAAACCCGTATTAGTATATGTTGAAGACAATTCATCGACAGATGGCGCTGTGAAAAATTTTGCTTTCACACCAACAAAAAGAGAATTAAAACTTCTTTCTTTATGTCTAAAGTTTACTCCATAATTTAAAGAGTACGGTTTCGAATCTTCTTCATCATTAATACCTAAAACCCATTTATTTTGTACCAGCGCATTTATCTCTGTATCCTCAATTTTTTGGCTAGATTTTCTTTGCTGATAGTCTCCAACATGTGCATATTGAATTGAAGGTGAAGTTGTAATGTCTAAAATATTTACTTCATTTCTAATTCTATTAGGCTCTTCTGATAAAACAAAGTTATAACCAGCCGCCCAGTTTAATGTGTTATTTTCATTCCACTTATGCTTCCCAAGTAACTGATTAATAAAGAGAGTTGTTTGTTTAAAATTTTGATCTCTTACAAAAGCTCCTTCTTCCTGCGGGTCTTGATCAAAAACATAACCTAAACCATCTCTACCTTGTTCGTAAAGATTATCTGATCCTTTGTTTACAAATAAAGTATTGAATCTAATTTTATTATTATCATTTAATTTTAAACCAACATTTAGATATCCGGTAGTATTGGAATTCATATTGTATTGTTCTGCATCATTAAAGCTTGCATCTAAGACATTAGATCTAAAAGCTTTAAAGACTCCTTTAAAATGATTAAAAGATTTAGAATGAGAAGCATTTACAAAAATTGATAAATCTTTACCAAAAATTTCAAATTTTCTTGCAGCAGAAAAAGAACCACTAAAGTTTATTGGAGTAGAAAGTGTTTCCGTATCCCAGCCTTGAAAAGTAATTAAATTCTGAAGTGCATATTCTTTTTTATGAAAACCAAGCGACACATCATTATTTATAATTGTAGTTCTAAAATCATCCGAAAGATTTAAAACATTGGTATTTGTACCACTTGATAAAGAAATTGAATATCCTTTTTTAGAATATTCTTTAGAATTTACATCTACATTACCAGAACCTTGATCTGCATAACTACTTGTTGTGTACGTTTTACTAATACCTATATTTTTAATAATATTTGTAGAAAATAAGTTTAAATTAATATTTTTATTAGCCACATCATCAGAAGGAATTGGCAATCCATTCATTGTAGTTGATAAATACCGATCTCCCAAACCTCTGATATAAATACTACCCGAACCTTCACTTTTTGTAACACCAGAAATTTTAGTAGTTGCATTTGCAGCATTAGAAACACCTACTTTAGCTAATGTTTGAGCTCCAATACTTTCAATAATTACCGTTGCTTTCTTTTGCTCTAACAAAAGGGCACTTGCAGACTCCTTTCCTATAGACGACTTTATTACAATTTCATCTAAAGCAACGCCCTCTTCAGTAGACATTATTTGATTAAGCACTAGTGTTTCTGATGCTGCAATTGTAATTGTTTTTTCTACTGTTTTATACCCTAAAAAACTAAATGACACAATGTGCGTACCTGTAGGAACTTGAAAAGAATAATTTCCATCAAAATCAGTTGTTGCTCCAATATTAGTGCCTTTTAAAAACACATTTGCAAATGGTAACGTCTCATTATTTGCTTCTTTATCCGTTAACAACCCTTTTAATGTCCCTTTGTCTTGGCTAATAGCAATTTGACTGAATGCAATAAAAATTACAAATAAAAATTTCTTCATTATTGTTGATTATTTTCTAGTGCAAAAGTCTTATTGTTTTGTTAAGTCTGTGTTAGCAGTAAATTATGATTGTATTACAGAAACATTAACTTAATGTTAAGTTCAAAAAACTGTTAACCTTTTAGTAATTTAAATTAAACATAAAACATGATAAATACTTATACTTTTGACTTGATCTTTAAAGATTAATCGTCATTATAAAAACATTAGTTTTTGTCGACTATTTTATATGACAAACTGCCTTTAGCTAAGGCAGTTTTTTATGTTTTAGTAACTTCTAGATAACATTACCTTAACATTATTATCAGTTCTTTGCAGCGACAAAAACTAATAGTAATGAAATTATCTCAACTACGGAATGTAGTAATCTTAGGATGTATTTGTGCGTTTTTAAACACCAATGCTCAAGAAACAAACGCTCCCAAATTTGGAAAAGGACTCTTTAATTTAATAGGACAAGACAGCACTTGGACTATGAAGGTTGGCCTTCGTTTTCAAACTCTTGCAACTAGCAAATGGGATGTAAATAATGGTTTATCCAATCCAGAATCTTCCATGTTAATTAGACGTTCTCGTTTAAAATTTGATGGTTTTGCATTTTCACCAAAATTAAAATACAAAGTAGAATTAGGTTTGTCTAACAGAGATCAATCTGGCGCTTCAGAATACACAAGTAATGCGCCAAGATATATTTTAGATGCCGTTTTAAAATGGAATTTCTCTGGAAACTTTGTCTTATGGTTTGGGCAAACAAAACTACCAGGAAACAGAGAGCGTGTGATATCCTCTGCTAACCTGCAACAGGTAGATCGTTCTTTGCTAAACAGCAGGTTTACAATTGATAGAGATATGGGCGTGCAGTTAAGACATCATTTTAATTTAACTGACACTTTTTTAGTAAAAGAAATATTTTCTATTGCCCAAGGTGAAGGAAGAAATATTACAACAGGTAATCTTGGCGGTCATCAATACACCACAAGAGTAGAATTATTTCCTTTTGGTGATTTTAAAAGTAAAGGAGATTATAAAGGAAGTGATTTAAAATTTGAGCCAAGCCCTAAATTATCGTTAGGTGTTGCATATGATTTTAACAATAATGCTTCTAAAACACGAAGTAACCAAGGGTCTTATATGACGAATGATACTGGTTTTTATTCAACAAATATTTCTACATTATTTTTAGACGCAATGTATAAGCACCAAGGATTTTCTTTAATGGCAGAATATGCAAATAGAACTGCAGACGACGCTTTTGCAAAGAATTCCGACGGAAGTTTAACAGGTGATGAGGTACAAGTAGGAAATGGTTTAAATATACAAACCGGATATTTAGTATCTAAAACCGTAGAACTTTCTGGACGTTACACAAATATATCTTTAGACAAAGAAATTACTGGAAAAGGTAGTGAAAATCAATATACTTTGGGCTTATCTAAGTACATTGCAGGGCACAGTTTAAAGGTTCAAACAGATTTAAGCTATACAGACATTGGTTTTAAAACGAATCAATTACTGTATAGAGTGCAAGTAGATATTCATTTTTAATATACGTAACATAACATAAAGGTAACATTCATAACTTTCTGTGTTTGTAAATTTGCTTAACTTAATTTAATAAAACAAAATGGGAGATCCATATATTTTGATGTTAGTTGCTTTAGCTGTATTAGCTATTGTAGATTTAGTAGTGGGAGTTAGTAACGATGCTGTAAATTTTTTAAATTCAGCAATTGGCTCAAAAGCAATATCTGTAAGAAATATTATGATTATTGCCAGTTTAGGTGTATTCATGGGAGCAATAACATCTAGTGGTATGATGGAAGTTGCGCGTAAAGGAATTTTTAATCCTAGCATGTTTATGTTCCAAGACATCATGATTATTTTTATGGCAGTAATGATTACAGACATTCTTTTATTAGATATCTTTAATTCATTAGGTATGCCAACATCTACGACAGTTTCTATTGTATTTGAATTGCTGGGTGCTGCCGTTTGTATTTCTCTAATAAAGATTTCTACAAATGATACACAAACTTTTTCAGATCTTTGGAACTACATAAATCATGAAACAGCAACTAAAATTATTCTCGGAATTCTACTCTCTGTGGTTGTTGCTTTTTCTGTTGGTGCTATTGTCCAATTTGTTTCAAGAGTAATTTATTCATTTAATTTTGACAAGAGACCCACTTATATTAGTGCATTATTTGGTGGTTTTGCAATTACTGCTATTACCTACTTTATTATTATAAAAGGAATGAAAGGAACGCCTTTTTATAAAGATGTTAAGTTTTTAATTGAAGGAAATACAATAATAATAATTGCTGGTAGTTTTGTGGTTTGGGCAATTATATCTCAAATTCTAATACAAGCATTTAAAATTAATATCTTAAAGTTAATTATTGGGATAGGAACTTTTTCTTTAGCAATGGCGTTCTCTGGAAACGATTTGGTAAACTTTGTTGGGGTGCCAATTGCTGCTTGGAATTCGTATGAAGCTTGGAGTGTTTCAGGTGTTTCTGCAGATGCATTCTCTATGGGTGTTTTAGCTAAAAAAGTACCTTCTAATGTTTGGCTATTATTATTAGCTGGTGCAATTATGGTAGTTACTTTATGGACTTCTAGCAAAGCTAAAAATGTAATTAAAACCGGTATCGATTTATCTAGACAAGGAGAAGGGCACGAAAAATTTAAGCCAAATCCGTTATCTAGAGTTACCGTAAGATTAGCTATGACAATAAATGCTGGAATTAGATTTGTAATACCAAAACCAACTTTGGCTTTTATAGATTCAAAATTTACAAAACCGGTTATAGCATTACCAAAAGACAAAACCTATGAATTGCCTGCTTTTGATATGGTAAGAGCAGCTGTAAATTTAATTGTTGCAGGTATCTTAATATCTATTGCAACATCAATGAAATTGCCATTATCTACAACGTATGTAACTTTTATGGTAGCAATGGGTACTTCTTTAGCAGATAGAGCTTGGGGTAGAGAAAGTGCAGTGTATAGAGTAGCAGGTGTTTTAAACGTAATTGGTGGTTGGTTTTTAACTGCTATTACTGCGTTTTTAGCTGCAGCTTTAGTTGCATATCTTATTAGTTATGATATGGTCATGATTCCTATTTTATTAGCAGTAGTTACTTTTCTAATTGGAAGAAATACGTTAATTCATAGAAGAAGAAAGAAGGAAGAAAAACAACAAGTTTATATTGAAAGAGCAGAATTAATTACTATAAATGGTGTAATTGAAGAAAGTGCAGATCATATTTCTAGCGTTGCAAATAGAGTAAATAAATTATACACCAATGTAGTAGATGATTTAGCAAAACATGATTTAAATAAGTTACGTAAAACAGACAAACATGTTGGTAAGTTAAATGATGAAATTGATTCATTAAAAGATGGTGTTTTCTATTTTATCAAGTCATTAGATGAAACTTCTGTGCAAGCAAGTAGGTTTTATATTATGGTCTTAGGTTATTTACAAGACGTTGCACAATCTATTAGTTATATTTCTAGAGCTAGTTACAAGCACGTAAACAACAATCATAAAAACTTAAAGAAAGGACAATTAAATGACCTTAAACAAATAGATGAAGAATTATCTGCTTTATTATTAAAGGTGGCAGATGTTTTTGAAAAAAGAACTTTTGATAATTTAGGTGAAATTTTAATTGAAAAGCAAGAGTTGTTTACAAACGTTACAGCATCCATAGAAAAGCAAGTTGCTAGAATTAGAACAGATGAAACAAGTCCTAAAAACACAACCCTTTACTTTAGTTTACTGCTAGAAACTAAAGATTTAATTTCTGGCTTAATGAACCTTCTAAATACCTATGAAGAATTCTATTTAAGCACAAAACAAAATGACTAAGAAATAAGAGTAACTACTTAAAAACCATGATTAATTTCATGGTTTTTTTTGCTTTAAAATTAAAAAATATCGTTTATTTTTTGTGATAAAAGGTGTAAACTTTTACCGCTCTAGCATGCCCAATTTCTAATTTTAATTCCTCTAATGAGGCTTCTTTCACGCGTTTTGCCGATTTAAACTTGCGCAATAAAGTTGTAATTGTTTGCACACCCACATCAGGAATTTGCTCTAACTCAGATTTTATAGCGCTTTTACTTCGTTTGTTTCTATGGAAGGTAATTCCAAATCTATGCGCTTCGTTTCTTAAATATTGTGTAATCTTTAAGGTTTCAGATTTTTTATCTAAGTATAACGGAATAGGGTCGTCTGGATAATAAATTTCCTCTAATCTTTTAGCAATCCCAATAATGGCTATTTTACCACGCAAACCCAAATCTTCTAAAGCTTTTAACCCAGATGATAACTGGCCCTTCCCACCATCTACAATAATTAATTGTGGTAAAGTCTGTTCTTCTTCCAATAAGCGCTTGTAACGTCTAAAAACCACCTCTTCCATAGAACCAAAGTCATCTGGTCCTACAACCGTTTTTATGTTGTAATGTCTGTACTCTTTTTTACTTGGTTTCCCATCTCTAAAAACTACACAAGCTGCAACAGGATGCGTTCCTTGAATATTAGAATTATCAAAACATTCTATATGACGTGGTTCTACATGCAAACGCAAATCTTTTTTCATCTGCGCCATAATCCTTTTTACATGCCGCTCTGGATCTACAATTTGTGTCTGTTTAAATTGCTCTTGCCGGTAATATTTTGCATTTCTTTCAGAAAGTTCTACAATGCGTTTTTTATCTCCCAATTTAGGAATCGTTACTTTTACTATTCCACCCAAATTCACATTAAAAGGAACATAAATTTCCGGAGAAATAGAGTTAAAACGCTGTCTTATTTCAACAATAAAATGCGTTAATAATTCTATATCTGTTTCGGCTAATTTTTTCTTAATTTCTGTAGTATGAGATTGAATAATAGCACCATTAGAAATTTTTAAAAAGTTTGCGTAACCATGCGTTTCGTCAGAAATAATAGAAAAAACATCTACATTATTTATAGCAGGATTTATAATGGTACTCTTCGATTGATAATTGCCTAATAAGCTTAGTTTCTCTTTAATTTTTTGAGCTTCTTCAAACTCCATTTTTTCTGCACATACCAGCATCATTTCTTGAAACTTCTCTAAACCTTCTTTAAAGTTTCCTTTAATAATATTTCTAATGGCTTTTATAGAGTTGTTATAATGACTTTCTGTTTCTAAATTTTCACAAGCTCCTTTGCAATTTTTTAAATGGTATTCTAAACAGACCTTATATTTGCCTTCATTTATATTTTGATGGCTTAGGTCATACGTGCAAGTTCTTAAAGGATACAGCTCTTTTATTAAGTCTAATAAAATTCGAACGGTTTTTATAGAAGTATAAGGTCCAAAGTATTCCGAGCCGTCTTTTATAACCCTACGTGTCATAAAAATTCTAGGGAATCGTTCTTTTTTTATACAAATCCAAGGGTATGTTTTATCGTCTTTTAATAAAATATTATACCGTGGCTTGTGTTTTTTTATAAGATTGTTTTCTAGTAATAAAGCATCCGTTTCAGTTTCTACAACAATATGTTTTATACTTACAATTTTAGTTACTAAAACCTTGGTCTTGCCGTTTTCATGTGTTTTTGAAAAATAAGAAGAAACTCTTTTCTTTAAGTTTTTAGCTTTCCCAATATAAATAATTACTTCATTTTTATCAAAATATTGATAAACACCAGGTTCATTTGGTAAGGTTTTTACTTGAAGTTCTAAGGGTGTGGACATGCTACGAAATTACGCAAATTTATAATTGATAAACTGAATTCATAGAGAGTCTTTGAAATTTAGAGGAAAATAGACACCCTTTAGATAACCATTCTAAAAAAACCTCTTTTTAAGAACGCATAAAATTCGCATCTCCTAATTTTCTCTAAAAAATAACTAGTACCCTTATTTTGGAAACGCTTGTTTGCTAAAAATAAATAACAAAGCAACACCAACAGAAATAAAAGCATCTGCAGGATTAAATATGTACTGAAAGAAAGTAAAGAATTCTCCACCCATAAAAGGAATCCATTCTGGTAAAGTTCCTTGCCAAAGCGGAAAATAAAACATGTCTACTACTTTTCCATAGAATAATTCTCCTGTAGTATTTTCTGGAAACATTTTCGCTAGGCTGCGAGTAGGGTGATCAAAAATAACTCCGTAAAAAATAGAATCTATAATATTACCTACTGCCCCAGAAAAAATTAAAGAAATAGCCACAATTACAGCATTGTGTGTTTTGGCTTTTATAGCACCCATTAACCAATAAATAATTGCAGACACAGCAACCACTCTAAATAAAGTTAAAAAAAGTTTTCCTGCTTTACCACCAAATTCAAAACCCATTGCCATACCGTTGTTCTCGGTAAAATGGATTCTAAACCAGTCAAAAAATACTACTTCTTCGCCCAAAATAAAGTGCGTTTTTACATAGATTTTTATAATCTGATCTAATAAAATTGCAATAATTATAGTAAAGATTGCCAGCTTCTTTTTTGACATTTTTTTTAAATTTATGATAACAAAAATAACACTATTATTAGATTTATCGGTGTGTTAAGAAAATATTACCTTTTAATGTAGTAATTGCTATTTCTTTGCTTGTATCCATTCTGTTTTCTTTGTACTTTTTTTTATAAAAAACAGCATCAATTTTAATTTTACCAATCTTAGAAGCTATTGTTAAATTTGATTTTTTAAGCACTCCAAACAGGTTTCCTTCATACATTTTTAAAACCAGGTTTTGCTGAATGGTGTCTAACTTAACAATGCCTTTTTCTATCAAAACATTTAAGTTTCCATTGTAGCTTTTAGAAGCAATATTTATATGTTCTCCAAAAATAGAAACCTCCTTTTTTTTTGGAATTTTAATAGTTACCGATGCTCTTTTTAATCTTTTTGTAATGTACTTTCTAAAGACAGCGTCTTCACTTTTAAAAACGGGAATCTTAAATTTTATGTCAGTTTCGGTGCTTTTTTCTTCAATTACAATGTGCTGCTTATTTGGGTCTTCTGCATATAACAAAATTTCTATGAATTCAGAAGTTGAATTTTCTAAAACCAAATCATCCAAACCCTTAGTAAAAATAGCTATTTCTTTAATGTTGGTTGTAAACTTTTTTATGATTTTTTTTTGAGAGAAAGCACCACTAGACATCAGAAAAAATAAAGGCAGTACTTTAAGTAAAATATTCTTACCAATATCCATTAACTACATTTTATTTTAGTTGAGCAATCCAATAAACTAACTACTGTTTATAATACTAAAAAAGCTTCCAAAATGGAAGCTTTTAAATGTTATTGTTTACGTTTTGCTTCAATACTTTAAGTAGCATGCGGCACTAGTTTTAAACGTTCTTTTTGAATTAATTTACGTGTAACTCTGCAGATACCGTAGGTCTTATTATCTATTCGCAATAAGGCATTTTTAAGATCTCTAATGAACTTCTCTTGTCTTATGGCAAGTTGCACATTAGCTTCTTTGCTCATTACTTCAGAACCTTCGTCAAAAGATTTAAATGACGGTGATGTATCATCTGTGCCGTTTCCTGCATTATTTTTATAAGCACTCTCTAATGAAGCTAAATCAGCCTCTGCTCTTGTTATTTTTTGATCAATAATGACTCTGAACTCCTGTAAATCTTCGTCTGAATATCTTAATTTAACGTCCAACATACTATTACATTTTTTCGATTAATATTCTACTTTTAATGGTATCAAATTCAATTTCTGTACCATTGCTTAATTCATCTACAAAAACCAATTCCTTAGTTAATGTTTCACTCATAATATATTCTTTATTATCAGAAATAGATTTTTGTAAGTTTTCAAAATTTAAAATTGTCAACTTAATTTTATCTGTTACTTCTAAACCTGTATCTTTTCTTGCGTTTTGAATTCTGTTTACCAATTCTCTGGCAACTCCTTCTTTACGCAACTCTTCAGAGATAGTAACATCTAAAGCAACTGTTAACAAACCTTCATTTGCAACCAACCAACCTTCTATATCTTTAGATGATATTTCTACATCCGAGACATCCAAAATAATATTTTTCCCGTTAACCTCGATAGAAATGTGTTTATCTTTTTCTATTTTGTTAATATCTTCTTGGTTGAATTTTTGAATTTCAGCGGCAACAAAACGCATATCTTTTCCAAATTTAGGACCTAACGTTTTAAAATTAGGTTTAATTTGTTTGATTAAGATCTCTGATGCGTCGTCTAAAATCTGAATTTCTTTAATGTTTACCTCATTCTTAATTAGATCTGCAACAGCTAAAATAGCCTCTTTCTGTACTATACTGTCAACAGGAATCATTATTTTTTGAAGTGGTTGTCTTACTTTTATTTTCTCTTTTGCTCTTAAAGAAAGTACTAAAGAAGAGATGGTTTGTGCACTTTCCATTTTGTGCTCTAAGCCTTTATCTACAAAGCTTTCATTATACACAGGAAAATATGCTAAATGAATACTTTCTGAGGTTTCTTTCTTCGTTACAGCGTTTAAATCTTGGTACAATCGATCCATAAAAAATGGTGCAATTGGTGCGCTTAATTTTGCGATTGTATTCATACACGTATACAAAGTTTGATACGCAGAAATTTTATCTGTCTGGTAATCTCCTTTCCAAAAACGTCTTCTGCTCAAACGAACGTACCAGTTACTTACATAATCTTGTGTAAAATCTGATATTGCTCTTGCAGCTCTTGTAGGTTCGTATGCTTCATAAAATTTATCTACTTTATGAATTAAAGTGTGTAATTCTGATAAAATCCAACGGTCTAATTCTGGTCTTTTTTCTAAAGGAATGTCTGCTTCTTCATATGAAAAACCATCAATATTTGTGTATAAAGTAAAAAATGAATACGTGTTATACAATGTTCCGAAAAACTTACGTTTCACCTCTTCAATTCCGTCTAAATCGAATTTTAAATTATCCCAAGGATTTGCATTTGCAATCATGTACCATCGGGTTGCATCTGCACCATATGTAGCTAATGTTGTAAAAGGATCTGTTGCATTTCCTAAACGTTTAGACATTTTATGTCCATTTTTATCTAAGACCAAACCGTTAGAAACTACATTTTTATAAGCTACAGAATCAAAAACCATTGTTGAAATTGCGTGCAAGGTATAGAACCAACCTCTTGTTTGGTCTACTCCTTCTGCAATAAAATCTGCTGGAAAAGATTCGTTTTCATCAATTTTCTGTTTATTTTCAAACGGATAATGCCATTGCGCATATGGCATAGAACCAGAATCGAACCAAACATCAATTAAATCGCTTTCACGTTTCATTGGCTGTCCCGAAGCAGAAACTAATACTATTTCATCTACAATATTCTTATGTAAATCTATTTTTGCGTAGTTTTCTTCAGAATTATTTCCAACTTCAAAATCTTCAAAAATATCTTTTGCTAAAACGCCAGCTGCAACAGCTTTTGCCATCTCATTTTTTAATTCTTCAACAGAACCTATACAAATTTCTTCTTTACCATCTTCTGTTCTCCAGATTGGTAACGGAATTCCCCAATAACGAGATCGCGATAAATTCCAATCATTTGCATTTGCCAACCAGTTTCCAAAACGTCCAGTTCCTGTAGATTCTGGTTTCCAGTTAATGGTTTTGTTTAAACTGTGCATTCTATCTTTTACATCGGTTACTTTAATAAACCAAGAATCTAACGGATAGTATAAAATTGGTTTATCGGTACGCCAACAATTAGGGTAACTGTGCTTGTATTTTTCTACCTTAAAGGCTTTATTTTCTATTTTTAATTTAATAGCTAGCTCAACATCAATAGATCTTTCTGGCGCTTCGCCATCTGCATAATATTCATTCTTTACATATTTACCAGCAAATTCACCCATTTCTGGTCTAAATTTTCCTTGTAAATTCACCAATGGAACTAAGTTATCATTAGCATCTTTTATTAACATTGGCGGGATTTCTGGCACTGCTTGCTTACAAACAATAGCATCATCTGCTCCAAAAGTTGGTGCTGTATGTACAATTCCGGTTCCGTCTTCTGTGGTCACAAAATCTCCTGCAATTACTCTAAAAGCATCTTGTGGATTGTCATTTGGAAGGCAATAATCTAAAATTTGTTCGTATCTAATATCTACTAAATCTTTACCTATAAATTCTTTTACAACATAAAAAGGTATCTTTTTATCGCCAGAATTATATTCATTTAAAGTGTTTACGTCTTCAACTTGAAAATTATTTTTTCCTGCAAATTGTTTACCAACTAGTTTTTTAGCTAAAATTACTTTTATTGGCTCAAATGTATATTGATTAAAGGTAGACACTAAAACATATTCTATTTTAGGACCAACAGTTAATGCGGTATTACTAGGCAACGTCCAAGGAGTTGTTGTCCAAGCTATAAAATAAACGGTTCCTTCGTTTTGTAAAAAGTCTGGCAATGTGCTTTCTATCGCTTTAAACTGTGCAACAACAGTTGTATCTGTAACGTCTTGGTACGTTCCTGGCTGATTTAATTCATGAGAACTTAGACCTGTACCTGCTTTTGGCGAATATGGCTGAATGGTATACCCTTTGTAAATTAATTTTTTATTATAAATCTCTTTTAGCAACCACCAAACAGATTCCATATATTTTGGCTCATAGGTAATATATGGGTCTTCCATATCTACCCAATAGCCCATTTTCTCTGTTAAATCATTCCAAATACCTGTATAACGCATTACTGCTGTTCTACAAGCGGCATTATAATCTTCTACAGAAATTTTTTGACCAATATCTTCTTTCGTAATACCTAACTCTTTTTCTACCCCTAATTCTATAGGTAAGCCATGCGTATCCCAACCAGCTTTTCGCTTAACTTGGTATCCTTTCATGGTTTTATAACGTGGAAAAATATCTTTAATAGCGCGCGCTAACACATGGTGAACTCCTGGTAATCCGTTTGCAGAAGGAGGTCCTTCAAAGAAAACATAAGGCTTTGCGCCTTCTCGAGTAGTTACACTTTTTTCAAATATGTTATTCTCTTGCCAGTAATCTAGAATTTCTTCTGCTACTTTTGGTAAGTCAAGTCCTTTATATTCAGGAAATTTCGCGCTCATTGTGTATTGTTTCTTATAAGAATGCGAAATTAATCAATTTTTTGAGTTTGATAGAGAAATTACATAGCAAAGTTGCAGCGTTGTAAAGAAGTTACAACATAAGAAATAAAATAGAAGCACTACTTCTTGTCCTAAGAGGAATAAGAAAGCAAGCTTTTTGAAATTAATTTACATTCCTTTTTCTTTTTTTATTCTATCATATGCTTCTTGAATACTTTGAAATTTTTCATTAGCACCTTTTAAATGTTCTTTTCCTAAACCTACTAATTTATCTGGGTGGTATTTCTTAACCATTTTTCGATACGCTTTCTTTACTTCATTGGTAGAAGCAGATTTTGTAATTTCTAAAATTTTATATGCATTATCAGATTCATCATAAAACATGGCTTTTATAGAAGTGTAATCTCTGTCATTTATATATAGATACCCTGCAATTTTTCTAATTTCTTCCACTTCACTCTCGGTAACAAAACCGTCTGCTTTTGCAATACCAAATAAGAAATGAAGCAATTGTAAACGAGAAGCATGTGGCATATGACTTCTTATTTGCATACAAACTTGCCTTGCAGAAATCTCTTTTTTAACAATACCTTTAAAAAGTTTAAAAGCACTATTTGCCCTTTCTTTACCATACATACCAGTAAATTGTGCTCTCACAAAATCTAATTCTTTCTGGTCTATTCTGCCATCTGCCTTAATAACAATAGAGGCTAACACCAATAAACTCATTTCAAAATCTCCAGATTGTGTATCTGCACCACCTCTGCTGTTTCCAGCTCTTTGTTGGTACGCTCTTTGTTCTTCGGTTAAATCTGCTTCAGAAAAACCACCTACAAAACTACCAATAGCAAAACCCAACGCAGCACCAATTGGGCCCCCGAAAGTAAATCCTAAACCTGCTCCTAACCATTTTGTAAAATTTCCCATAATTCTTTTTTATATTTTTCAAAGATATGAAAAGCAGTATTTTTAAGACTATTTTAAAAGCATCAATTTTATTGATATTTGCATTACAACAACGACACCTTTAAATTTGAATTTTGTTGAACTTATTCATATCTTTGCCTTTTAAAATTATAACATTTATGTATCCAGAAGAATTAGTAAAACCAATGCGCGAAGAATTAACTAACGCAGGTTTTGAAGCATTATATACAAGTAAAGACGTTGATAACGCAATGTCTAAAGAAGGAACAACATTAGTAATGGTAAACTCAGTTTGTGGTTGTGCAGCTGGTACTGCAAGACCAGGAGCAATTGCTTCTTTAGGTGCAGAAAAGACACCTACTAACTTAACTACTGTTTTTGCAGGTGTAGAAAAAGAATCTACACAAAAAGCAAGAGAGTTTATGATTCCTTTTCCAGCATCTTCACCAGCAATTGCCTTATTTAAAGATGGTAATTTGGTGCATATGTTAGAGCGCCACCATATAGAAGGTAGATCTGCACAAATGATTGCTCAGAATTTAGCGCAAGCTTATGATGAATTTTGCTAGTATCATTTTAAATAAAGACTTTTAAAAAAAATCCACTCTAATTAGAGTGGATTTTTTATTTTTACTAAATCATGTGCGTATTATTATTATAATACCTTATCCTTTGATCGTAATAAAAAAATCATGAATAAAGAAAAAATTATTACTACGACCATTGCCTTTGTAAAAAAGGAATTAAAAAATGCCGAAGGCGGCCACGATTGGTTTCATATAGAGCGCGTTTTTAAAAATTCAATTTTAATTTCTAAAGATGAAAAAGTAGATGTCTTTGTAGTTTCTTTAGCAGCCCTTTTGCATGATATTGCAGACCCTAAATTTTATAATGGAGATGAAACTGTTGGACCGAGAGTAGCTTCTAAATTTCTTACAAACCAAAATGTGAGCAAAGAAATTATTAAGCATGTTGTAAACATAATACAGCACATCTCTTTTAAAAATTCTTTTGATAAAGCGTCTGAAAAATTTACTTCTATAGAATTAAAAGTTGTGCAAGATGCAGACCGTTTAGATGCAATTGGTGCCATTGGTATTGCACGGTGTTTTAATTACGGTGGATTTAAAAACAGAGCGTTGTACGATCCTGAAATTATTCCGAATTTAAACATGACAAAAGAGGAATATAAAAAGTCGGATGCCCCAACAATTAATCATTTTTATGAAAAACTACTCTTATTAAAAGACCAAATGAACACCGCTTCTGGAAAAAAAATAGCCACACAAAGACACGTTTTTATGGAAAAATATCTGCAGCAGTTTTATAATGAATGGGATGGTTTAAAGTAGTTTAATTTTCCTTTGCTGCCTCTAAAGCCGTGATTTTATACTCTAAGACTGATAGTTCCTCTGCCTTTTCTATAATTTCTTCTACCGTTAAATTCGAATTAGAATTTATAAAATTTAAAGTTTCTAAACTTTTAAAAGTATAATAACTTAATGTTTCTTCAATTTTATCTTTGGAGGTTTTCATTTTAATAGTGTTTTATTTTACTGTACAAGTTTTAACATTTGACTTCTATATTTTGATGCAGATTTACCCGTAAACTCTTTAAATAGTTTATTAAAATGAGAAAAATTATTATAACCACACTCAAAACAAATATCTGTAATACTCATATTACTTTCGGATAGCAATTTTGTAGCATGCACAACTCTGTACTCATTTACTAATTTCGTAAATGTCTTTGAAGTTGTTTTTTTAAAAAAACGGCAAAAGGCAGGCACTGTCATGCTAACCAACCCTGCAATCTCATCTAAACTTATATGCTCGTTAAAGTTCTCATTTATATGTTTAAATATGATATCTATTTTACTACTATCTTGCGGCTGCGTTTCAAAAGCAAAGCCATCTGCATTTAAGATCGTATAATCATCTGTCTGCGCTAATTCTCTTAAAATATCTAAGAAAGAAATAATTCTTTGTGGGCCTTCTAAATTTACTAACGCTTCAATTTTAGCTCCAATTCTCTTCTTTATTTCAATATTAAATCGAATTCCTTTTTTTGCACGCTCAAAAAGCTGAGCGATAGCAACCATCTCTGGAATTTTAAAAAAATCTACTCCTAAAAACTCTGGTTTAAACTGTATTAATGTTTCAGAACCATTGGTTGTTAAACGATCCATAAAACCTAAATGTGGTAAATTAGATCCAATTAATACCAATTGGCTATTGTTAAAGTAACTTATATGGTTTCCAATGTGTCTTTTACCTTTTCCTTTGTTTACATATACAATTTCTATTTCTGGGTGAAAATGCCAAAAAGCTTTATTAGTTTTTAAAAACTGAACGTGCTTTTTTACTAATAAAGAACTACCAAAACTTGGTGTAATTTTTTCTAATGTAGGTTTTGTCTTCAATGGGTACTAATTTTATACAAAATTACAATACTAAAAGATAACAAAAGGCATAAAATTAACTTTATTGTATACTATATTAACTTAATGTTAATTTAACATTAGGTATTGTGATAATTTAGCACATATAATCGTCAATTTAGATGTTTTCTAAATTCTAAATCTGCCCTAATTTTGTAGTGTTCATAATACATAAATAAAAAAATATGAAAACAATAATTAAAAAGTACTTAGTAGCGGTTACATTCTTATTATCATTAATAAGCTACGCAACAGAAAAAAACATTTCTTCTACCATAGAAGGGAGAAAAGTTAAAGTTGAATTTACAGCAGTAAAAAAAGGACAGGTTTTATCTATAAAAAACGCAAATAGTATTGTAATGTATAGCGATATTATTGAAATGGCCGGAAATTACGCTAGAACATTTGATTTAACTGGTTTAGAAAACGGAAAATACACAACAGAATTAGAAAAGGATTTTGAGACAATTATAAAGCCATTTTTAATAAAAAACAGACTAGTTACTTTTTTACCCGAAGAAAATAAAACAATTTTTAAGCCAGTTATTAGAACCCAAGATAATTTACTACTTATTTCTAAAATATCTTTAGAAGACCAGCCTGTAAAAATAAAATTATACTATAAAGGAGATGTTATTTATACTGAAACTTCAAAAGATACTAAAGTTTTAAATAGAGCCTTAAGGTTATTAAAAAATAAAAAAGGTAATTATACAGTAGCTATAAGTGCTGATAACAAAAAATACAGTAAAAATTTTAAAATATAAATAATTTAGTTAATTGTTCTCATTAAGCTTACACTAAAGTTTAATGGTAAGGCGAGTCTTAATTGACTCGCTTTTTTTTATTTTAATTCCCAGAGAAATTAGGTTTTCTTTTTTCAAGAAAAGCGGTTGTTCCTTCTCTAAAATCTTCCGTTCTAAAACAGTCTCCAAAAGCATTAATTTCTGTATCAAATCCATTTACTCCGTCTTCAAAATTAGCATTTATTGCTACAATTGCTGCACTAATTGCTACCGGTGAGTTTCTTAATATTTTACTTGCAATTTTTTCTGCTAATAGCATTAATTCTTCTTGCGTTGTTACATGATTAACCAAACCACAGTTCTTGGCATCTTCTGCAGAAATCATTCCGGCAGTCATAATCATTTCCATTGCTTTTCCCTTACCCACCAACTGCGGTAAACGCTGTGTACCGCCGTAACCCGGAATTACGCCAAGCGAAACTTCTGGTAAGCCCATTTTAGCATTGTCTGATGCAATTCTAAAATGGCAAGCCATTGCTAGCTCTAAACCACCACCTAACGCAAAACCATTAATTGCAGCAATTACGGGTGTTGCTAAATTTTCAATAAAATTAAATAATATTTCTTGACCTTCTCTAGCTAAAGTAGCACCCTCTTCTGTAGTGAAATGGGCAAATTCAGAAATGTCTGCTCCCGCAACAAATGCTTTTTCTCCGCTACCTGTAAGTATAATTGCTTTTATATTTAAATCACTTTCTAGCAAATCAAAAGCCTTGTGTAGCTCATATATAGTTACCTTATTTAAGGCATTTAATTTTTTTGGCCTATTGATTGTTATTTGTGCTAAAGCAGCTGTCTTTTGAACTAAGATGTTTTCGAAAATCATTTTGTTATGTATTTAAAATGGATATTAAAACTATAAATTCTACTTTAAATTTATTTTTTGGGTAAAATTACAGTAAAAACCGTTCCAGTATCTTTATTTGATGTAAATGAAATAGTACCATCATACGCTTCGATAATATTTTTTATCATTGGCAATCCTAAGCCCATTCCACTTGTTTTTGTAGTAAATTTAGGTTCAAATATTAAATCTTTTACCTCTTCAGAAATTCCTTTTCCATTATCTGAAACTACTATTTTTATTTTAGACCCTTTAGATATTATTTCAACATTTATAAAAGGGTTTTCTTCATTTTCTGTTGCCTGAATAGCATTTTTAACCAAATTAGTTACAATTCTAATCAGCTGTGTTTTATCTAAAAAAGCGTATAATTCCTTTTCGTTTGTTTGGTATTTTATAGCTTTTTCGTTAAAAATATCTAAAGCTAATTTTACAATACTTATAATTTCAATTTTTTCTTTTTTCTGAGTTGGCATTTTTGCAAAATCTGAAAAAGCAGAGGCTATTGAGCTCATAACATCTATTTGTTGAATTAAAGTCTGGCTGTATTCTTTTAGTTTTTCTTTAATGTTTTCATCGTCTGGATTAAATTTTCGCTCAAAACTTTGCACAGACAAACGCATTGGTGTTAAGGGATTTTTAATTTCATGTGCCACTTGTTTTGCCATTTCTCTCCAAGCCTGTTCTCTTTCACTTTTAGCTAATCTTGCTGCACTTTCTTCTAACTGATCTATCATATTATTGTAAGCATCTACTAAAATCTCAATTTCTGAGCTTGCTTTATTTAATATAATTTTCTCATTTCTTTCATTCAAACGCGTATGCTGCATTTTATCTGAAATTGTTTTTATAGAATGTGTAATGTAACTAGATAAAAAATAAGCAAAAGAAATTGCTAACAAAAACATGAGCAAGTACACCAAACTTAATCTGTAAATAAACTCTTTAAGCTCTGCTTCTATTTCAGAGTTGTCTTGCGTAAACTGTAATTCTAAAATACCTATTCGTTTAAATTTTGGGCCGTTTATATAAGAATATGAGGTTTGATAACTTGTACCATCAATTTCTTTATTTTTTAAAATTCTATGATTTGAGTTTTGTGCCAATTCAGAAACTATATAATCTGTTAAAGGCGTAGTATCTATTTTTTCAAACGCATTACCAAATGAAGTTTTTAGTAAGTTTCCTTTTAAACTATAAATTGTAATATTCAGTTTGTTTATCGAAGATATTTCATAAATTCTATCCTGAAAAATCTTCGCTAAATTATCTGTATTTACTGGGTGGATTGTTTTATTTGTAAGCTCTAATTCAATCGTTTTTTTTGCAATAACTTCTTTACGCTCAAAACGCTGAATATTATAGTCTTTTGTCTGCTCATCATACTGGTATACCGTTACTACCAAAATTAAAATAGATGTTAACAACACCAATAAAATCATGGATAAAAAAATACGAATTCTTAAGGAAATACTGGTTAAACGAATCAAATTTTATGATTTTTTATTGGGCTTCAAAAACGATTCCTAAAGACATTAATAATATTATATAGGTTAAAGATAATCAAATAAAAAGTCATTACAACCCATAAACTGAGAAGTAATGACTTTTATAGTTTTTATCCCATCACCCCTTATTTATGCTTTAATTTCATAATTATTAGAAATAAAGATAAAATTGCAGTGATAAAGTTCGCTAAAATCATTGGCAAACTGTTTAGATGAATTCCGTAAATTAACCATAAAACAATTCCAATAAAAAAAGCAATATACATGGTTAAAGATAGCCCTGAAGTATCTTTTGTTTTATACGTTTTAAAAACCTGTGGCAAAAATGATGCTGTCGTAATAAACGCTGCTAACAAACCAATAATTTCGTAAAAATTAAGCACTTCTTTTTTATTTATTAATTGCGTTCATTTATCATTCCCAAAAGATTAGAATCAAAAACACATACCAAACGCAATTATGCATGCTAACCTACTATGTTAACTATTTTTCCTGGTACAATAATTACTTTTTTAGGAGTTCTACCCTCTAATTGTGCAATTGTTTTCTCGTTTTCTAAAACTGTTTTCTCTATTTCTTCTTTTGACAAATCTAAAGAAAGTTCTAGCGTAAAACGCATTTTACCATTAAATGAAATCGGATAATTCTTAGCACTTTCTACCAAATGTTTTGCATCAAAAACCGGAAAATCTGCCGTAGAAATAGATTCCTTATTTCCGAGTTTGCTCCATAATTCTTCTGAAATATGAGGTGCATACGGAGATAATAAAACTAATAACGGTTCTAATATAGCCCGCTTATTACATTTTAATGTTGTTAAATCATTTACCGCAATCATAAAGGTAGAAACAGAAGTGTTAAAAGAAAAACTCTCGATATCTTCTTGAACCTTCTTAATTGTTTTGTGTAAAACCTTTAACTCCTCTTTTGTTGCTTTCTCTTTTGAAACTTCAAAAATTTCTTCGTTAAAATAAAGTTTCCATAATTTCTTTAAAAAGGATGAAACTCCAGAAATACCAGAAGTTTTCCAAGGTTTTGCTTGTTCTAAAGGCCCTAAAAACATTTCGAACAAACGCAATGCATCTGCACCATATTGGGCAACAATATCGTCAGGATTTACAACATTATATTTAGACTTAGACATTTTTTCTACTTCACGCTTTACTTTGTAAACCCCATCTTCTAAAATAAATTCGGCGTTTTTATAATCTGCATTTAAAGCATGATTTTTAAAAGCATCAACATCCAACTCATCAGAGGCATTTACCAAAGAAACATCTGCATGAATAGCAGTCTTCACAATCATTACCATGTCTGCATAATTCGGATTCAAAAATCCTTTATCCATTAGATAGTTTTTAACGACTGTTTCAAATTCGTCATCAGAACTAAATAAATTTTTAGAAACAAGTACTGCAGGTATTTTATTTAGAACATCATCATTAGATTTTTCATCAGCACAACCACAACCTTCTTTCACAAAAGCAGTTGCTTTGTAAACAAAAGCAGAAGTTCCTAAGATCATCCCTTGATTAATTAATTTTTTTGCAAACTCATCTACAGGCACAATTCCTTTATCAAACAAGAATTTTTGCCAAAAACGCGCATACAATAAATGCCCTGTTGCATGTTCTGAGCCTCCAATATATAAATCTACTTCTTTCCAATAATCTAAAGATTCTTTGCTTGCAAATTCTTCTGTATTGGTAGCATCCATATATCTATTAAAATACCAAGAACTTCCTGCCCAACCTGGCATTGTATTTAGTTCTAAAGGATAGACCGTCTTATTTTTTAACTTCTCATTAGAGACTACTTTCTTTGCACGAGAATCCCAAGCCCATGCTGTTGCATTTCCTAAAGGTGGTTTTCCGTCTTCTGTTGGTATGTACTTTTCTACTTCTGGCAACACAATTGGCAGGTGTTTTGCGTCAATCATTTGAGGCATCCCGTCTTTATAATATACCGGAAATGGTTCTCCCCAATACCGTTGTCTGCTAAAAACAGCATCTCGCAAACGGTAATTTATTTTACCGTAACCAAAGCCACGTTTCTCCATTTCAAAAATGGATAATTTTAATGCTTTCTTGTACTTTAATCCTGATAAGAAATCTGAATTTGCAATTTTTGTTGCGTCTTTACCGGTGTGTGCTTCTTCAGAAATATCAACTCCCTCAAAAATATTAGGAATCGAAATTTCGAACTTTTTAGCAAAATCATAATCTCTTTGATCTCCACAAGGTACCGCCATTACAGCTCCTGTTCCGTAGTTTGCTAGTACGTAATCTCCAATCCAGATTTGAACCTTTTCATTAGAAAAAGGATGTATTGCATACGCTCCCGTAAATACACCAGAAATAGTTTTAACATCTGCCATTCGATCACGTTCAGAACGTTTTGCAGTGGCAGTAATGTACTTTTTAACTGCACTTTTTTGAGCAGCTGTTGTAATTTTAGAAACCAACTCGTGCTCTGGAGCAAGCGTCATAAAAGAAACACCAAAAATAGTGTCTGGTCTTGTGGTAAAAACATCAATTTTATAAGACTTCTGGCCTGCGCTAGAAGAGACGTCTTTTTTACTTTTAGTTTTTTCAATCTTTTTTGGAAATTGAATTGCAGTGTTGATTTTAGAAACGGCTAAAAGCACGTTTTCAATTACTTCTTCATTCGAAAAATGAACTATATTAAAGCCTTCATTTGTAAAATAAGTTGTTCTTGCTGCTTCATCTTCTTTGCCCGAAAACTCTATAATAATATTTTTTGCCAAGCATACGTAATCTACCAAAAATGCACCAATCGTGTATTTTTTTCTGAATTTTGCAGCTCCTTTTTTATTTTTTAATTCATCCCAAAGAACCGCCTCTGCTTTCGATAAGTTTTGTCTTAGTTCTTTTAATGCTTCTAGTTCTTTATAAGATAATTTCACTTCACTAGATACTGTTTCAGAACCATTAGCAACCTTAAAAGAAACCATTGCTCCTTGAGAACGCCCAATCCAATTCGTTTGAGAATCTTTTAAAGGTTGTGGCCAATCTATCGTTTCTAAACCATCTAATAGACGCTGTGCATATGCAGAAATTCGCATAGACCATTGTGTCATCTTTTTTCTAACAACAGGATGACTTCCTCGTTCTGAGACTCCGTTTACAATTTCATCATTCGCTAAAACGGTTCCCAAACCAGGGCACCAATTTACTTCTGTATCCGATAAAAAAGTTAAGCGGTATTGTAATAAAATTTCTTCTTGTTCTTTGGTAGAAAAAGCGTTCCATTCTTCCGCAGAAAAAGAGGTAATATCTTCATCTGATACAGCATTTACTTTCGCGTTTCCAGATTTTTTGAAAATTGAAATTAAAGTAGAAATGTCTTCTGCTTTGTCTGTATCTTTATGATACCAAGAATTAAATAACTGAATAAAAATCCACTGTGTCCATTTATAATATTCAGGGTTAGAAGTTCTTACTTCTGTACTCCAATCAAAAGAAAAACCAATTTTATCTAATTGTTTTCTATAGGTTGCAATGTTTGCTTCTGTGGTTTTTGCTGGGTGTTGCCCCGTCTGAATTGCGTATTGTTCTGCTGGTAAACCAAAAGAATCATACCCTTGCGGATGCAACACATTAAAGCCTTTATGACGCTTATAACGTGCATAAATATCACTTGCAATATACCCTAAAGGATGCCCAACATGCAAACCTGCACCACTTGGATACGGGAACATATCTAACACATAATATTTTGGCTTTTCAGAGGTATTTGAGGCTTTAAAAGTTTGATTTTCTGCCCAAAATTTTTGCCAATTTTCTTCTATTTCTTGATGATTGTATTGCATTTCTATTTACTTAATTAAGCGACAAATTTACGTTTAATCTTTCTAAGTGAAAAGCTACTTTACTTTAAATTAAAAGAGGCTTCCAATTTGTATTGGAAGCCTCTTTTGAAATTGTAATAATTGCTATTGTAGACAATCTAAATAACTAGCGGTTTTTTTTAAATGTCTATAAAAATTAATCTTCTGACCCCGCTAATGTTATAGACACAGAAACCACCGTGTTTTCCCAGCCCATTTTTAATGTCATGTTTTTATCAAATAGCATAGAAAAAGCTTCTATACTTTTTTCTGATGTAGAAATTTTTCCTGAAACGCGAACTACATCTTCGTCTTGTTTGTAAAAATAAGAACCCCAAACATTTCTTGCTGTACTCAAAATTACGGTCCAATCTGATTCTGAAGATGGTATTGTAAATAAAGAATAGGTTCCTGCTTTTACTGCTTTGCCCCCAAAAGTTACATCTTTATAAAATGTAATTTCTGGCGCTTCGTTTGCTCCTGTTCTCCAAACTTTATCATTAGGCGCTAATTTTGCTAAATCTCTTCCTTTTAATTGTGGTCTCCCATAAACAACCTTTACAACCTTATCTGAAATCTTGTAACTACTTGGGTATGATGCTGCATCTAAGGGACTTAAATCTAATTTAGGGAATTTTTGTGCAGAAATTTCTGTTGAACTAATTAAGGTGATTGCAAAAATTGCAATTGCTAATATTGATTTTTTCATTTTTATAAAATTAATTATTATTGATTTTCAAATTTGTCACAAAAAATAGAAAACCTTACATTAGTTTCTATTAATTTTTTGTTAACTTTTAATGGCAATCGCAACCTGTATTACAATTTCCTTTTTTCTTAGATGGAAAAACGTATTTCTTTACCAAGAAAAACAAAGCTAAAATTAACAATACATAAACGGCTATTTCTTGCATTATTTAAGAATTTGAAAAACAATTAGTGAACATATATAGGCCAAACCTGTCATCCCAAAAAGTTGAATTAGAGGCCATTTCCATGATTTAGTTTCGCGCTTTACAATAGCTAAAGTTGCCATACACTGCATTGCAAACGCGTAAAAAACTAATAAAGACATGCCCGCTGGGAAATTAAATATTTTTTTACCCGTTGCCGGATTAATTTCTGAGCGCATTTTCTCTTTAATAGTAGTCGTGTTTTCATCATCTGAACCCACACTATAAATAGTAGCTAAAGTACCTACAAACACCTCTCTAGCTGCAAAAGATGTGATTAGGGCAATTCCAATTTTCCAATCATACCCCAAAGGTCTTATAGCTGGCTCTATAGACTTACCCATAATACCAATATAAGAATTTTCTAATTTTACCGCTGCAATTTTTTGTTGCAATTCATCGGCTCCTAAGTTTTTATTTGCTACTTTTTCTATGGTGTTTTGTTCAGCATTCTTGTAAGATTCTGGTCCGTTAGAAGCTAAAAACCACAAAACTACAGACAAGGCTAAAATAATTTTCCCTGCACCTAAGACAAAAGCTTTTGTTTTTTCTAAAACATCAAATAATACATTTTTTACAGAGGGTAATTTATAGTTAGGCATCTCTACCACAAAGAAAGAATTACTTTTAATTTTTAAGGTTTTCTGTAAAATATAAGCTGCTAAAATTGCAGTCCCAAAACCCAAAGCATACAACATTAGTAATGTAAAAGCTTGTAAATTATAAAATCCAAATATTTTTGTGTCTGGTATAATTAACGAAATTAAAATTGCATAAACAGGCAGTCTTGCAGAACACGTTGTAAAAGGAACTACCAAAATAGTAATTAAACGTTCTTTCCAACTAGAAATGGTTCTTGTTGCCATAATTGCAGGAATTGCGCAGGCAGTCCCAGAAATTAATGGAATTATAGATTTTCCATTCATCCCAAAACGGCGCATAATTTTATCCATTAGAAAAACAACACGACTCATATAACCCGTTTCTTCTAAAACGGCTATAAACAAAAATAAAATTGCAATTTGTGGTATAAAAATAATAACACCACCAATACCCGGAATAATTCC